>Ga0206125_10000899_pt1 | contig 37169 bp, 39 predicted proteins | sample Helgoland_Spring_4_FD_148598 | JGI IMG/M metagenome (GOLD analysis project Ga0206125, IMG submission 148598) | Pelagic subsurface seawater microbial communities from Kabeltonne, Helgoland, North Sea - Helgoland_Spring_Bloom_20160331_1 | ecosystem: Environmental > Aquatic > Marine > Epipelagic ... | reverse complement strand
TAATTTGTTGTATAATATCTTGGTCTTGGTTGTAAATTTTTTTGTTCAAAGACTGGAACAAATAAAATACCATCTTTTTTTAAATAATTTTTAGTATGTTTTGCTATATTTTGTATTGCTTTTTTATTATTATGATTTAATGTATTATCATCAAATAATATTAAATCATAACTATTTTTTTCAAATAATTTTTCTCTTTCTATATTTGCTTTAATTGTTTTAATATAAGGATAATTTTCATGACATTTCTTTAACATTTGCTCAGATTTATCTAAACCATGTGTATTTTTATATTTATTTTTTATTTTATTTAATAATGACCCTTTTCCACACCCGACTACTAAAATATCGGGGTCATTATTTCCTTCCAATTCTTTTTCAATGTATTTAATAATTTCTTTTTCATATTCATCATCTTTATAAATTATATCATAAAAATCAACTAATTCTTTATCATAACTATCTTTATAAACTTCGGTTTGACTAAATTTATCCTCAAAGTTTTCAATAATAAAATTTGTTCTATCATATAAATCATATAAATAATAAATAAATAATATTATTAGTAAAAAAAATACTAAATATATTTCCATTAATTTAAACATATATTTTTAATTTAAAAAAAAGATATTTATATATATTTATATGGACAAACTAAATGATGAAGCACTTATTCGAATGCAGACACTTGAAGATGCAGAAACTATTAAAAAAAATATTGAAGATTTAATCAGTTTTTGTGTAAAAAGAGAAAATATGATTTTAAGAAGAGAAAATATTGATAATTATAAAAGAAGAATGATGGATAAATTTGATTATATTCATCAAAAATATCCTACTTTATTTTTTACCATTATTGAAAATCCAACAACTTTTCCAATTTCACGTTTGGAAGAGATGTTAAGTTTAAAGAAACAAATTGAAATAAATGTTACCACAAATGATGAAGCATCAGTACATTTAGGACAAAAATATTTTAATGAATTTGTCAAAGATACTGTTAAAGATTTGGACAAAAATTTAGAAAATAAAAAGAAATAATTAAATCACTCTTTTTTAATTTATAATATTTATTTAAATTAAATATTATTAATAATACAAAAAAATTAATAATTCATTTCATACCATTTAATCATGTTAAATGTATTTCTTATTATAATTTCATTCACAAATAAATTAGTATTATCTAACAGGCTTAAATCTAATAAATTTGATAATATTTCTGAACTTTTTAGTTTGTCTAAAATTAATTCTTTAAATTCATTCTCTTCTTCTGTGAATATATCTTTAAAATTAATTATACTGTCAAATATTTTATTTTTCATCTCATCTATATGATTAAATATATTATAAGCTGGATTACTTAGTGAATCACAAATATTATCAAATAAATCTATGTTTCTGAATAATGGTAATTTTTTGCATTTTAAATTTTCTATTTCTGCTCTACACAATGGACATTCATTTTTATTTTGACAAGATTTTGTTAAACAATCAAAACAAAATTTATGATTACAGTTTGTAATTATATAATTTTTATGACCCATTACTTCATAACATATAGGACAATTATCATCTATTTTTTGTTTTTTTTTTAGATTTTCATTTTCATTTTCATTTATGTTATCATTTTCATCTATTTTTCTTTTCATATTATTTAATATTAATTATAAAATTTTAAATATATACTTTAAATTATTCTTTTAACCATTCATATATATTTCTATAACATATACCTGAATATTTTATTAATAATGTATTAATAAAATTTGAAAATATCATTTTAATGTTATGATTTAATCCTGTACAATTAAAGTATTTCAATAACATTTCTTTAGTTTCATTATCTGTACAAGAACAAATATTATTATTGATTGAAAATTCAATAATATTTTTTAGTTCTTTCTGAATAATATGAATAAATTGCTCTCTAACTGGAGTAATATTCGTATGTAAGTGTCTTAAATCTTGTGCTCCTATTTGTTTAATTTTATTAAACTTAAAAATTTCATTCCTACAAATAGGACATTTTGAATTTAAATTCAAAGACTTAAATAAACAAGTATTACAGAATTTATGATTACAATTTGTAATTATATAATTATTAGCACCCATTTTTTCGTAACATATGGGGCATTCTTTACTATAATTTCTACATATTTTTGGTGATTTTATTTTTTTCACAACATCATATCTATTTCTTCGAGTATTTACAACCATTATTAATTTATTAATTTATTCTACAAATAAAAATTAATCAATTTTTAATTTGGGATACAATATAAATTCATATATGTATATTGGTAAAAAATATATAAATGAATTTAGATTCATCATAAAACTACCTATAAATATTAGAATAAATATTAAGTAATTTATTTTTATAATTTTCTCTTTTTTAAAATATAAACGTACATATAACCAGATTATTAATACAATAGATACAAATTTTCCAAATGGACATATTTTAGACTCATATGAACCATTATATACAGGATGTTTTAAAAAATGACTAATATTTTTATTTTGTATGTAAATTTCTATTGGATTATGGAAGGATATTTTTGTTTTAAATAAATTATACATAAAATATATGTATATTGATTCAATTAATGTAATATATAATATTTTGTTCATTAATTATAAAAAAGATTATTTTCATATTTAAATACGAAAAATTATATATTTTTTAATAATTTATTCATATATTCATATACACTAAAATTAACACCATTTACAATAAATGCTCTAGCTAAACAATAATTTAACCCATTAAATAAATGTCCCACTTTAATTGCTTCCATTATTGTTTTACAATTATTACTTTGTATTCTTGTTTTTATTGTGTCAAATGGATACGTAAATAACCATGAATTGACTCCTGCGAATGATCCGCTTAAAAATGTGGGCACGTTATTTTCTTTTAGTTTGTCATAACTAGCAAAATAAATATATGTAGCTGGTAGTTCTCTTAATGTTACTATATGTGTTTTTCTATAAGTATTTATTATATTTTGAAAATTAATATCATATTTTAAATTATATTGTTTCATTATTTTATATTTATCCAATGGAGTACAAATAAATGATGATATTAATCCCGTATATAAATTACTTGTATTATTGTCATTAAATTTTTTTAAATAATTATTAGAGCCAAATGTAACTGCGTTAATGATAGATATTTGTGCCAATGGATATGATAATCCTTTAAATAGATTATTATTATTTTTTTTTTGTTTTGATTGTTTTAATGTTTTTAGTGTATCTAAAGGATATCCAATAATAGTATGAATTATTCCACCTACAAAACCACTAATAAGTGATTTATAGTTATCTTCCATAAGTAATATTAAAATATATTTTAATATTAATAATTAAAAAATTAAAAAATTTATAGACATTCAACTGGTCCTTTCCAGGATTTTATTCCATTTACATAATGTACAATATTATTATATCCTAATTTATTTAATCTCTTTAATACTTTTTCTCCAGCATCACATTGATTATTGTAACAATATATTATAATTGGTATATGTTTTGAAGTTTTATTGAATCTTTTCTTTACTATTTTTTCAATATTTTCTTTTGTGGTTCTTTTATTTATAGGTAAATTATACGCACCTTTAATATGTTTTTTTTCATACATTTTTTCAGGCAACGCATCTATTAATAGTGCTTTACTCATGTATTTTTTAACATATTCTTGATTTACGTTACAAATTAAAGGTTGTGTATATAGATTTTGATTCCAAGATTTTGATGTTTCATTCCAGTATAAATAATGTAAATGTCTTTCATGTACTTTTCCACTTAAACTTTTATATACTTGGGGACATTCTAGAAAAAACTTAGCTTTTCCTTTAGAATCCGTTCTTGTTACACCACTATTTTTTAATTTACCATACGCATCTTCAAATTTATTTAAAGGATATGTAATTGGTCTTTTAGATGTTGCAAAATAAAATATACATGTATTTGGTTTTAGATTTTCTATCATTCTAGAAGGAGAACCAATTTTATGATAATGAGTATTATCTTTAGGTATTTGACTAAATATAAAATGTTCTAATTCACTTTTATACACACCATTTTTTGTTGGTTTGGATTTACAAGAATAACAAGCTTTCATTATATATTAATAATATATATTTTTTATAAATTTGAAAAAAATTGATATATTTATTTATATTCAATAGTAACTATATTATTAGAGTTTGTAGTTTTGTATAAGTAATGTGGCACTCTGTAAAAGAAATTATCAATCCCGACCAACAAGAATATTTAGAAATTTATATTAATAATGATTTAATACTAGAAAGAGATGTTACACTGACTTGCAAACATCCATTATCTGAATCAGAATTATTCTTATTTATAGAAGAACGTTCTAAATCATTAAATATAGATAAAACATTTAATGAAGATGATGTTAAAAGTGTAATATTTAAAATATTTAATCCATGTCATAATGATATTTTTTTATTAACATCTATTTTAGAAAAAAAAGTAGATTATGCTATAGAAATGCTTACAGGAACAAATGATTTAAAAGGATTAGGTAAGAATCTTATTTGTACTTATGAAAACATGGATGAAAATAATAAAAATGCAACTGATTTATTAGTTGGACGTTCTGATTCTGAAGCAGTGGAATATATGTTCACTAACCATGATACTGGTGGAAAACTAACATATTCGGAAATGAGATCCAGATATGGATAATATATAAATATTTATCATTTATATATTTAATAAAAATTATAACATGTTGTTATGAATAATATTATTATAAATTATTTAATTTATGATAAATAACACTTTTAGTCCCTTAAGATTTATAGTAAATCCAGAAAAAAACTTGTTACAAAAAAATCAAAATTTGTGAAAAAAAAATATTTTTTTATTTACTGATATAATTATATTTTTTATAATTATATTGATATGTTTTCTCCGTAAAAAAATGAGTAAAAATGAGTAAAAATGAGTAAAAAAATTACTTGATTTTTTTTTAATTTTTATGCAGATTTTACTCTAATTTTGTCCTAAAAATTATTCGTAATGAGTCTTATGTACAGAGTTCTAAATTTGACTTTATGTACAGAGAAAAGGTGGAATTATGTTCGTGTGTTAATTTTTCTAGTAATACTATTATGTACATAGTTTTTTTATTTTTTTTTTTCGTACTTCTGTATGCCAATCTTAAAATCATATTTACGTCCAGAAAAAAATCCGAAAAAAATACGATTCGTTACGTACCCTAGTTTTTTTAACCAAGTTATGTACCTTATTTTTTTAAAAATTTTTTCATTTTTTCGTAAGTGGTCAAATGTATGCCATTATGGCTTTTTCGGCTTATTGTACCAGATTTTTCTTAGATTTTTATTATTTTTTCGTAAGTGGTCAAGTGTATGCCATTATGGCTTTTTCGACTTATTGTACCAGATTTTTCTTAGATTTTAACCATTTTTTCGTAAGTGGTCAAATGTATGCCATTATGGCTTTTTCGACGTTATGTATGACATTTTTTTCATATTTTCAAAATTTTTTCGTAAGTGGTCATACGTAAATACGTTTCAAGTCATAATGGCATACGTTATATTAAAAAATCGGTTTTGGATAAGATTTTTTACGCAATTTTTTTTTTTCGAAAATGATTTATATATCCTGGTTTTTACTAAAAATCCGAAATTCATATTTATGTACCAAATTTTTCTGAATTTTTTTTTAGGGTATCATCACTTTTTTTTTGAATATAAATATAAATTATTAATGTATGAATTATTGGAAAATATTTTTTACTGCATAATAAAAAAAATGCAGTAAAAATGCAGTAAAAATGCAGTAAAAAATGCAGTAAAAAGTAATTTTACTTTTTATCAAACTTTTTAAATTTTCTATTTTTTATAACTTTATAATTACATTATTTTTTTTATTTTTTTTAATATTTATATTTCTAAAAAACAAGAAAAAAAAAAACTTAATTTTATATATTTATTTTCAAAAAAAGTTAACCTAAGATTTCAACACCCTAATTTTTTAGAAATTTAGTGAAAATGCAGTTTTTTTTCAGAGACCCCTTTTTAGTGACAAATTGAGGAATTATGCTAACTTTTTCCCCTATTGAATATAAAGTAAATTATCATTATATATATTATTTTAGATTATTATCTGTTATTTTACTTTGTAAAAAATTTGGGGAGATTTTTTTTCTTGAATTTTGCGATTTTCCATATCATATTTTTCAGGTTTTTAAATTTAAATTAACAAGTATTTTACAATAAAAATATATATTTTTAGCATCGAAAAAAAACCTCTTTTTGGTCAAAAGTGTCCACCAAATGATAGGTTTGGAAAGTTGACAATTATGCGAGTTGAGGAATCGTCTTTTTTTTTTTCCTAAAAATTAGTCATTATTGGTTTTTTTTCTCTGAAAACTTTTTTAATACCCCCATTTTCCCCTCGACCCTTTTTGTCCCCACTTTTTAGCAAAACATGCAAATTTGTAGAGACCCCATTTTTGACTATATGAAACTAATTCAAACCTTTTTATTTTTTATTTTTTTTTAAACATACTTACTCCTGATTTTTATTTTTTATCCGAAATTAGACAATTAGACATTTTGCTACAAAAATCCCAAAAATCATATCAAACTTAATAATTTATTTATTCAATATTTTAAATAGTACTGCTAAACATACAAATATATTTCCTTCCTAGATAATAAAATATAATACATAGTTTTCATACAAAAAATCTCCTTTTTTGTGCTATAAATATCCCCTATTAAATTATTCAATATTAAACTTATTATTTTTCTTTGGTTAATATTTGATAATAGTAAATGTAATATATTTAAAAAAAAACTTATAATGGGGAGAATTATAAAAAATAATAAGTATATATGCTATTTTGTCCCCAAAATATAGATTTTATCCAAATAAATGTAAATTTTCCATGTAAAAAAAAATTTGTCATTTTTTGGAAAATTGAAAAATATGAAAAAGTTATTATTTTTTTAAAAATATAAAATTTTAATTTGTATATAAAAAATAAAATATAAATATTAATATGGTATTTCAATGCTATAGATGTTTTTATTATTGTAAAAATAAAAAAGATATGAAAAAACATTTAATACGAAAAAATATATGTGGAAGAAAAGTAGAATCTTTCAATTATGAAGAAGATAAAATAGAATATTTATCATTACTAAATAAATCAGATGACGAAATTATTATTATAAAAGAAGAAGAACATATTGTAGGTCAATATGTAGATTGGAAGTATGATGAAAATGAATTAAAACAAATCATAGATAAAACAAAAAATAATAATAATAAAAAATGTTGTTTTTGTAATAAAGCATTCTTTCGAAAATATGAACTATTACGACATCTAGAAAATAATCAATGTTCCGTACTCAAAGAAAAAAAAAATAAAAATATAATCCATAATAATTATATTGACAATAAAACAATAAATAATCAAAATATTAATAATCAAATCAATAATCAACAAATTAATAACATTTCTATTAATGTTTATAATAATTCAAATATTGTAAATGAAAATGGTGAAAAAATAATGAATGGTTTTAATGATGAATGGGATATTTCCAAAATAGATTTACAAAAGAAATTACTGTTATTTGTCTCGGATAATAAGTATTCGAATACTATGGAAGAAATATTAAAAAATGATAAAAACATGAATATTTTACTGGGTGAAAATGAAAATGACGCTATTGTATTTCAAGAGAATAAATTTATGAATCTAAATAATGATGAAATAATAGTGCGAACAATGTATAAATTATATAATCATTTACTTAAATTTTATACTGATATTAAAGGTGATAACTTAATAAATAAAGATTTAAAAGAACATAAAGAAAATTTAAAAGAAAAATATGATGATTTTAATAATAATAATATAACAAAAGAAATAGTGAAAAATATATTATTAGATATTTTCCATAATAAAAAAGAAGAAGTTCTAGAAAAGTTTAGTGAATTTAATAAATATTTGAGTATAGACGAAAATACTAATAAATTAGGATTTTAACCTATTCATATTTATTTATTTTTTTGGTAAAGTATTTAATAATAAGACACTTTACTATGGATAATATAAAAAAATATATTACTTCTATTTATCATGAATTAAAAGATAATAATAATGGAAAAGTTGCTGATTATATTCCAGAATTATCTAAAGTAAATCCAAATAATTTTGGTATTAGTGTATGCACTATTAAAGGTGAAATATTTAATATTGGTGATTATGAAACTAAATTTTGTCTTCAATCATGTAGTAAGCCTTTATCTTATTTAATCGCATATAACTTATTAGGTAAAAATAAAATTCATGAGCGCGTTGGATATGAACCTAGTGGTCAAACATATAATGCTTTTATCCTGAATAATAAAGGATTACCACATAATCCAATGATTAATGCTGGTGCTATTATGGTGGCAGCACAAATAAATAAAAATGAGGAACCATCAAAAAGATTTAATACTATAAAATCTTTTTATTCTAAAATGGGAGGAAATAATATTATTGATTTCGATAATTCGGTTTTTTTATCAGAAAAACATCATGCTGATAGAAATGTATCATTAGCATATTATATGAAAGAAAATAATGCATTTGGTATTATTAATCCAAATGAATTAATGCAATCTTTAGATTTATATTATCAACAATGCTCAGCAACTATAAATTGTGAAATTGGCTCAATTATTGCTTCTACATTATGTAATGGTGGTATTTGTCCAACTACAAATGAACAAGTTGTATCTAAAAATTCAGTAATCGACACATTAATTTTAATGTATAATTGTGGAATGTATGAATATAGTGGTCAGTTTGCCTTTGAAATAGGACTTCCAGCAAAATCTGGTGTAAGTGGCTGTATTTTACTTGTAGTACCTAATATGATGGGTATATGTATTTGGAGCCCACCGTTAAATGAACAAGGAAATAGTGTTAGAGGAATCGAATTTTGTAAAAAACTAAATGAAAAAATGAATTTACATATGTTTCATAATTTTTTTAATAATAAAGATTAGTTTAATGATTTTTTTCTTCATTAAGTATTTAATTATTCTTTTTATAATATATACTATTTTCATTTATTGGTATTTGATATTTTTCACACCAATCAATAGCATTAAACACTTGGTCTTTTAATGTATTATGATATTCATTTTTATTTAATTTATTTGTTATTATATTTAATATATAAGTAATTGATTTTAATTGAAAATCAATATATATCTTATTTAATTTATCTATATCATAACATAATTCATTACTTATTTTGTATTTTTTAAATATTACTTGCTCATTTTCATTCATTTTCCATTTATCTATATTTAATAATAAATGATGTTTTTGTTCATTTGATAAATTATCCAAATAATTTGTACATACTATGTATTTTTCTGAATTAGCAGGCCTACTTGTTTCTGGTTTAAAAATAGTAACATTTTCAAAACAATTATTCAATAATTGTAAATATTGAATACTATTTAAAGTAAATAAATCAAATAATTTAATAATAAAATGCCCATTTTTTTTTAATATATTTAATGCAGTCGCTATTTCTGAATATATAATTCTACTTGAATTTATTTCTTGTCCATTGAAATCATTTGAATAATCAAATCCTCCATCAGCAGTCACTATGTGGCATTTACAATTAATTTTTTTTATAAAATCCAATATATCATTATATATATATAAATCACCATATTCTATATTACAATTATTATCTTTTTTAAACATCTTTTTTAATTTATTCCAATCAGGCACATATTCATCATTTGGTTTTAATGTAATTCCCCAATATTTACAATTTTTAAAATTTTTTAGCTTACAATAATTTATAGATGATTCCATAAATCCACCAGGACCTTCCGCCAAATGAACGAAATTTATATTTTCTTTCACATTTTCAAATAAATTAAAATTAAAATAAATCTCCCATAATTTAAAATAAGAACGACTAATCGGTGAATATGAACTTATACTATCATTTTTCCTTTTCTTATTATAACTTGTATATATCAACTCATACGGATTACCTATCTTTTTCATCTTATCCCAATATTTTTGAATATCTTCTTTATCTATTTCTTTCTTCTTATCTGATAAAATATCATTATATGATTTAAAAATTGTTATTTTATTTTTATCACATGTAGATAATTCAATATTATCTATATTATTGGTTTTACCTCCTTTACTTAATAGGAATCTCATAATTTATTATCATTACTATTCCTTTAAATAAAAATCATTAATAAAAAAATATTTATTCTTTTTCATCTAATATTATAATCTCACTTTCATCTTTATTGACAATACTTACATCAATATTCTTCACTTTTGATTTTTTTTCTATCAATTCAACCAATTTTTTATATAATGTATCCGAAGCATTATCTACTTTCTTAAATATAAATGCGCTACTCAAAAAACTAAATCTTTTTTCTTCTTCTGACATACTTTCCGCAAATTTTTTCATCTTTTCTAATTCACTTTCCTCTAAATTCATAATATTTTCTCCACTCATTACTTCTTTATGAAAATCCTCAAATGGTTTAATTAATATTTTCTCAAATCCATATTCAGCCATTACCTTTTCAAAATATGTAAAATTAACTAAATACTCTTCATGAACATTTCCAATAGTCTGTACAAAAACATCAATCTGTTTTCCTAAACTCTTTTCCGTTGAAGTTAATTTACCTTTGTATTTTTTCTCTATTCTCCACATAACATCCCCTTCAAATGTTTTTCCACTAATTTCATTTTTATTTTTCAATTCATTATATATTCTTTCACCATCAAAACATGTTCCAATTAAATATCCATCAATTTGTAAAGCATCATTTGCATTTTGAATTATTGTCCTAAAACTAATTTCATCTTTGAAAAAATAATGAACACAAAAATTTAAACTCATCGTATTAAAATAATTTTTATTAGGTATGAATTTCTTTGTATATATCTTATCTGTAGCTGTTACTCCACATGACTGGTTCGGAAATATTAACTTGGATAAATCACCTCTTACATAATATGCTTTCGGTTTAGGTCTAGGAACTTTGGATTTGTAATAACTAATAGAATATTCAACAGAACTTTGGTCAAATTCAATTCCAACAACTTCAGCATAACCAGCTTTTTTTATTTTTGTAATATCAACTCCTTTTCCACTACATCCATCCAATATCTTTCCAAACATTCCACTTGTTTTCGACATCAAATAATTAGGGGAATATAAATAAAATATTTGGTTTTTAATATATAAATTATGAAAATTCTGATATGGATATCTCTTCTTTTTAATATTATTATCTAATTCCGAAAAATAAGACTTAGTACTTGATATATAATTATCATTACTAATATCAACTTCTCCACTCATAATTATCTCTTCTGTTACAGGATTCTTAATAGAATAAAATATATCATTCGCAACTTTTTCATTGTTACCAAACATAGACTCTCCATTCTTATATTTAGTAGTTTTATCTATTCTATTTCTAATCGGTACCCAATTAAATCCATTTGTTGCTTCACTATCAAATGAACATTCAATAATTGTATCATCAAATATTTCTTCGACATTTCCTGTAACTGGGTCAGTAGCAAATATTTTTTGCTCACTGTCAATAAATATTTTAGCACTATTATTATCATTGATTGAGATATTTTCGACATTCAATGGATTAAATAATGAAGGATATTGATTACCTCCCATCTTTTTACTTTTTCTATTTAAATCATATTTTACTTTTCCTACATATAATTCAAGTGTTCTATATAACTTTAATTGTCTCTCCACTTTATTATCATCCCTTTTAACTGTTTCAATAAATGGACTATTTACTACATTACCATTTTCATCTTTAACAAATTTTACTAAAAAATCAATCGTATTTAATTCAGGCGGTTTCCACTTAAATAATGAATCCCATGTTCTTCCCTGTAATGGATAATGCTCTTTAATTGGTACGAAAATTAATCCATCTACATGAAATTGATTATAATTTCTATTATTCCATATTTTTTTTACTTTATCAAATATATCACTTCCATCATCTCTTAATGAAAATTCATATGGTTTAATTTCAAATGATATAATATCCTTCTTATTAAAATCACTTCTTACTTTTACATTACTTGAATTAAAAAATTTTGTTAGTTTGTCCAATCTTCCATCCATTTTTTCGTCATATTTTTCATCTTTTTTACGAAGACTAATTAATAATTTTCTACGAACATCCATCCCCTTAAAAAATAATAAATCATATCCAAAAAACTTTTTAACTCCATTGTATTCAATCATTTCTCCCTCAACTAATGTATCTATAAATTCCTTTGATTCGTATCCACTATCTTCTATTTCATAATTGTTATTAAAATAATAAATCTTACCATTCTTATTTACATACATAAAATAATTAACACCATCCGCCTTTAAAGTTACAGCATAACGATTATATAAATTTTTTTCATCACCATTAACTAAATTAAATTTATGTAATGTTCTAGGCTTAGCAGAAATAAATTGATTCTCATTCCTTCCAACATCTACTAATTTTTTATAATTATTTATAATATTATCCTTAATATCTTTCTTGATTAATATATTACTGTTGTTTATAATACTCAACATATAGTATAAATATTTAACAAATTTTTTAATTACATCTTCATTTTTATCTTTGCTATCATTATTATTATTATATTCTATCTCAATTTCATAATTTGAATTAGATTCTAATGTTTTTGATGTCTTTAAATTTAAACCATATCCTTGTTTTACAATACTTAAATCAAATGAGAATAAACCATCATTACTCTTAATTGAATATCTGTTCTTTAATCTATAAAATTTATTTGAATTATTTGATTTCAATAATAATTTGTTTTTTTCTAAAAATTTTGTTTTATCTAATTCACGACTTAAAGATAAACGAAAATTATAATCTTCATCATCCAATGTCTCTATTTTTTCTTTTTCTATTAATATTATGTCATTTTCATCAGGTTCTACACCTAACCAATATTTTTTAATACTATTTTCATTTGTTAAAGTCATTCTAGATTTTTTATTATTCTCTGTTTTTAAAAAAACATCTAAATGTTTTATCATTTCATATTTAAATCCCAATCCATTATTTAATTTAGAAAATGTCAATTTATTAAATATATTTTCAAAAACTTTTTGATTAATGTTTTGTTTAATAAATCTTAATTCAAATTCTAAATCTTTGTCAAGATTAGATTTATTAACGAAATTCTTAATGTTCTCATAACTTTTTTTAGATAATTCCATTATAATAATATATATTCATATTTGTATTTTAAATAAATTTAAAAAAATATATTAAAAAATTTAAAAGAATTTAAAAAAAACTTATAACACTTAAAATTTTTAATCTTTTTTATTTCCTTCTAAATTATAACTTACAAATGGATTTAATGAAACTACATTTACATCAAAATTATCTTTTAATAAATTTTTTATATATACAGTCTGAGATTCAATTTTAGATACCCAATTATTATATTGTCCTTGATTATTCCATGTCAATTTTAATGTTTTATCAGTATGATAATTTTTAAAATTAGATTCTCCATTTATTTTACAACAATCATGACCTAACAAAATTATATTTTTTGCCCCCATGTAATATGCCAAATGTATAGCACTTAATAATGTTGAACTTGTAGATATTAATTTATTATTATTCTTTTTTAAATGATTATAATTATACTTTTTTATATTATTTGGATTTTCCGCTGATCCACAATTTTTATAATGATCAAAAATTATAACTTTATTATCATATATTTTTTTCCTTTCTACATAATTCTTATTTCTATTATTCGTTTCACCACAATCACCTCTTGAAATAAATAATAGTGATTTTCTATTTATTTTACTTAATACTTCATCTATAAAAGCATATTCTTTTCTAATGTAATAATTACAATCAAATCTATTATAAACTTGATTTACTCCTATTGTAATCTTATCTTTAAAAAAACTATTATCAATAAAATCACATGACTTTCCAGAACCTATAACGTAAATATCTTTATTAAGATGTATATTTTTAAAATCAGTTAATTCTAATTTTTTATTTATTAATTGGTTTGTAAAATGTTCATTATATTTATTTAAATAATAAAATAAAAGTAATATGATTAATAAAATAATAAATAAATAATTATTCATAAATATTAATAATATAAAAATTATTAATATTTATATAAAAAAAATAGATAGAAAATCATAATTATTTTACTATTTCATTTATTAATTCATCTTTTGTTTTTTTAATTTCTTTACCAGTTTTTTCTGATATTTTATGAATATTGATATTATTATTTATACAATATTCCCTCAATTCATCCACTTTCATTTTCTTATAATCATTTATATTTTTTGAATTACTTACTCTAATCTTAAATTCATCAAATTCTGGTAACATTTCACTAATATTATATATCTCATCACATGTCACATAATTAATATTTTCCTTCTCTTTCATCATAATTGGATAATAACTATCATCTTCTTTTATAATAAAGTAATATGGTAAATATTTATTATGTTCTTCTGTATATTTATTTGATGAAATTATATATTTATCAACAATGTTTTCATTTTTTATTTCAAAAAATACAATATTAATTCCTAAATAATCAGCAATATATTTTTTAACCAAATCAAAATTTTCATCTATATTCAACCTAAATGAATCTTTTAATGACTTCATAATTTTCTCTTTGTTAAAATATTTATTTTTATCATAATTAAATTCTTTATAAAGATTTCTAACAAATAATTCATCATCCATTTTTTTAATTAAATTTTTAATACATACAATTTGTTCTTGATCATTCATTAAATAATAACTTTCGTTTCCAATTCCAAAAATAGCTGAGAAAAAAGTGTATATATTATTCCTATTTTTTGATTTATCTTTGTTAATTCCAAATGATTTTTCTTCAAAAAATTTATCAAAACAACTATATAAATTTATATAAGAATCTGCCTTTTTTTTATTTTCACTTTGAATTTTATTTTTTATTAACTCATTATATTCATTATTATACTCAAATTTTTTTAGACTACAATATGAATCTTCTTTAACATTTTTTTGTTCTTTATCTAAAAAGGTGGCAATATAATTTACACTCAACATAGATATTATTATTGTTTTATTTTTATATATAAATAAAATCTATTTTTTTTTATTTTTTAATACTTTTTTTTCTTCATCATCATCACTTGAAAAACATAAATAATCATTATAGTTTAGAGTATCATCATTATCTGATAATGATTCAACTGATTTATCATCATTTCTTACAAAATCATTATTATTATTATTATTATTATTATTATTATTATTATTAAATAAATTAGAACCATCATCTTTTTGAATAGTTTTCTTAAAATCTTCTAAATAAGATTCTTTTTGTTTTAATTCTTCTTTCTTGTGTTTTGTGTATTTTAAAAAATTATAAATTCTATCTATTGTTTTATCTTCTACATTCGACAAATTTATAAAAACACCATTTGTATTACTACTATAATTACAACTATCCTCTTGAATTATACTTAATATCTCATTGTATTCAAAAACTGTTAAATTTACTGCCATCTCAATTAACTTCTTCTTTTTTAATATAATATCTACTATATCTTCATCATTGTTTGGTTTTGTATTTAATATTTCATCTTTATTTATAATTTCTTTATTGATATTAAATGTATCAATTATATTATCCATACACTTAAAATATATATTAAAAAAAAATTTTTTACGAATAATTATCTTCATCCTCATCAATATTATTCTCTTCAATTTCATCATCGTTAATTTCAGCATCTTCCATTCCAACATCGTCCATTTCTCCATCGTCCATTTCTCCATCGTCCATTTCTCCATCGTCCATTTCTCCATCGTCCATTTCATCATCTTCCATTTCAGTATCATCCATTATATCATCATCAGTATCAATGTCATCTAATGATTCTAAATCAATATCATCAATATTATTTTTTGATGTATTTATTGTATTATCATCAATATCTTCGGTATCAATTTGATTTAAATCATCTACATCAACATTATTTTTAGAAATATTATCTGAATCAGTATTTAATTTTCCAATAATCTTAATTTCTTTATCATTTAATGAATATTTTGAATCAATAATTTTGATTTCAATATTGTCTCCTATATTAATATCATCCAATAATGCTGGATTATTATGAAATTGTCTTCCAACAATAATTGTTAATGGACCATTATTACCTAATATACCCAATTTATTATTAACTAGTTTCACATTACATTTAATTATTGTACCAATTTTAGGACTACATACTAATGCTTTATACAATAATACATAATTTATATCACCATTAAATCGACTACCTTTTAGTAATCCTAAACTCTTTTTTAAAATATTTATTGAATCTTTTTTTATATAGCCTTCACTTATACATTTCTCTTCAATTTTATCCTTTAATGAATCTTCTAAAAATATATTTATTTTACTATTAAATTTATGCGGTGGAACTTCAATGTTTTCTTTTAATAATAATTCATTATATAATGAATCATCGAAATTATTATTTGAATTTGCGTCTACTTCCATAATTATATAATTATATTAAAATTGTTTTAAATAATATTCATTTTTTATTTATTTAATAAAAAATTAAATTTAAAGAATATAATATAATATTTATATAATGAGCTTTAATTATAAATTATTTAAAGAGCATATTAACTGTTTTGATTTCGAAAAATATATAAAAAATAATTCAGATAGCTTTCAAGCAAAATATAATGATTTTTATGGTTTTTATGAAAAAATTATAAAAGATGAAATTGAAAAAACGAAACAATTAAATGCCAAATTCTCAAAAAATATTAATGAAAAACATAATAAATTTCATAAATTTAATCGAACTATAAATACACCTATTGAATTTAAAAAAGTTTGTAGTTTTGAAAGTATTGGTGATGAAAATGAAAAGTTAAATATTATTATAAGAACGTATTTAAATAAAATATCAACCCATACTTATGAAAAAGTGACAGACCAATTAATTGAAAAATTATTAGAGAATAAAAATACACACGTTTTTAAAATATTAAGTGAAGAAATAGTAAATAAATGTATATATGATTATAAATATCGTAATTTGTATATTAATCTATGTGCTAAAATATGGAATAATAAAAAAATACATTATAATTTAATAAAAATTAATAAAAATAATGATAAGTATTATGCTTGTTATAATATAGATGATAAATTAGAAGAAAATGAAGAAATTGGACCTTTTGATTCTATAGATAAATTAAAAGAAAGTGTTTTTAGAAAAATAAATTTTAAAAATTTCTTTGTCGATTTTTTACAAGAATTATATTATAAAAAAGAACTTGAATTTGATAATCTTAATGATGATCAATTTTTTAATATGAAAAAAAAGACTTTATTATTAGTAGAGTTATTATCAATTTTATTTGTAGAAAGACATATTAATTTTGATATAATTAATTTAATTATTATTGATTTATTACATCAAGATGATAATTTTAATTTAATAAAAGAAATAGAATTTGAATTGCTACATGTAATGATTAAATTTATTTTTAAAAATAATAAAAGTTTCAAATTTATAGAATATAAAAAGATTATCAGTAAATTTAATGATATACTAGTATCGACATTAAATGATAATACTAATTTAATTACTAAAAGATCTAAATATTTCATTGAGGAAATTATGGGGTTTTTTAAAAAAATATTAAATAATGAGAGGTTTGAAGATAATAAAAAAGAAATAAATAATATTGAAAATATATATGAATATGCACAAAGTGGAAATTGTCAATTATTCAAAGAAAATCTAATTCAATTAAATAATAATGATCAAAAGAATATTTTAGTTAAAATAATAAATGAATCATTAGAAAAATTAAATAAAAATATGATAAAAACAATAAAATATATTAAACACGAATATAATATAATTATTGAAAATACAATGATAAATATTATTAATAATTTAGATGATATTATATTAGATATACCTAATATTAATGAAAATATAATTACTTTTATAAAGGATTTAAATCTTAATAATAAGTTATTAAAAAATTTAGATGAAAAAATGTCAACTATAGATAATGATTCTGATGATGATGACTTCTCATTTCGTTAATTAAAAATATCTTCATCAGAATCTGAATTCACATTTGTATCAGATTCCGAATCATATATTAAATCTAACATAGAAAATTTTTCTTCTTCTTTTATCAAATCATCATATTTAATAATACGATAATCAAAACAAAAATCTTTTTCATGTTTTCGTGGTACATATATTAAAATATCTTTGTTCATTTTAATATTATTTTTTTTATGATGTCTTTTAATAATTTTAATCCATGCTCTTTCACTTAGTGAAATATCAGTAATATAATTTTTATTAATCGCCCAAGTTTTTATGGTTTTTGTCAATTCAAAATTATGTGATTTTTCAATATTTTTAATATGTGTTATCATATTCTTTATATTATCATATGAAATATCATAATAGTTCAATGTAAAAGTATATGAATCATTTTCAGAAGTATTAGGATGAAAAACAATGTCTTTTTTCAATGATCGCGTATGTTTCATAAAATATGTAGATATAATGTAAAGATACTGTTCATATTCTAAAATATTACTATTATCAACAGAGTAATTTTCATTGAAATCTTTTAAAATTTTATTTAGCATCTTATCCGATTCTCTTTTGTTACTTAATGTTGTATCAATATTCTGAATTAATTTATTTAATTTAGAATCATAAACAGAACCATAAATAATATGATAACCAAATGATTTAATAGGTCCCTCAGAATTACCATCTATTGGATAAAAAACTGTAAAATCATCAATTTTCTTATTGTTTTCAGCATAATATAATGCGATTGCATAAGTCCATTGTTCAGTATCCAATTTAATAATTGAATTTATTTCTTCATCCTTTAACCATTTCTGAATTTGTTCATTGTTTCCCATCCATTTTGTAATAAAATCTAAAGTATAATCAGATTTTTTATGATATTCTAAATATTCTTCATAATTATCAGCTAATTCACATAGAATTTTACCATTTAAAATAGCTCCTAAATACGGCTCGGCATAATATCCAGTGTTAAATGTAAAACCAAAATAGTTCATTTGTCTTAAATCTTCAACGCAATTCAATTCTTCTGCCTTTTTTTTATATAAAATAGCAGTCTTACAGACACCAATAGGATTAATCTGCGATTTTTCAATATTTTTAATTAAATTATATATGTGATCTAAAACTCGTCCTTCAGACTCATCAACATCTTCATAATAATAATCTTCATCATCATTTCTTATCTTTTTACCATTTAATCTTATATATTCTTTTTTTAGCATATCAAATGCTTTATTTTGAGTGTTTCTCATTATAGTAACATCATTATTTACATGTTTATGTAAGTCAATAGATACCTTTTTATCACCATATTTTTCTTTTAACCTTTCTTCCAAGTCAAAAAATCCATTTGGAGATACTACATTCAACCTTTCAAGGCAAATGCTTCTTCTTTCAGTATTGTAATCCATAATTGATAGTTATTCATAACTATATTTGAATAGACGTTTCAATTTTTTATTTTCGAAATTAATTTTATTTTATTTCTTTTTTTTAAATGGATACAAATATTCAAAAATGGAAAAATGAAGGCTATTTTGTAGCTCAAAATATTATTAATCATGATTTAATATTAAAATCCAATAAATTAATGGATAATATGTATAATAATGGACATTTATCTGTAAAAGATTTTGGTTCTCAAGGTAAATTAGAATTTCCATCCAATACTATTTTAGATAAAATTATGCTTAATGAAAATATTATACATATTGTACAAAAATTATTAAATAATAATGATATTTTACTAGCACAAGCTGACGCATGGGGTAAAAAAGGTAACGACGATAACTCAGAACAAAGTAATAATAATCAACGTATGCATATGGACTATGGTAATAATTCTTTTTTACACCCAAGTCCATGGAATGATCCTGAATGTGTAGCAATGATTATATATTTATCCGACGTAAATGATACATGTGGTGGAACTTCTATTGTACCACGTAAAGATACTAATGATGAATTATATCAAATACCATATAAGAATATGCCTGGTATAGCAAATAATCCATTTTTTAATGATAAAAATAATGCTGAAACTTATTTTGAATCTAATAATAAAGAAATATATGAATTCAGACAAAAACTTTATGAAAATGAAATTATATTACAACCTAATATGGGTGATATTTTGTTTTATCGATTAGATAGCTGGCATAGAGGAACACCTGTTAAAAATAATAAAGTACGCTTTGTTATTAATTTACTTTGGAAAAAAAAAGAATGTACATGGATTAATTGTTGGAATCCTGGATGGACAAAAAATATGTATTATGGATATTTGGAAGAATTAATTACGAATATGACTCCACTACAAAGAAGTGTTTTGGGGATACCCAAACCAGGTCATAAATATTGGGATATGCATAAAATATATTTCTTGAAAATAAGATACCCTAATATTAATATTAAACCTTACATTGATAATTTATAAATTATTCAACATTATTATAAAAATAACAATTTTCCGCAAATAATGGTGCATACTTCATTGCTGATTCTTTAAATTTTACTTTTTCATCATCCCAATATTTTTCTACCTTTCTACTTTCCTCAAACACAATTTTTTTTTTGTAAAAATCTACTCCAATAAAACTTACATACATATTTAATTCTTTTGCTATTACCCAATATCCAGATTTTAATTTATCTGTATGTGCTCTTGTACCTTCTGGTGCTAAGTATAACATATAATTATCTTTATATCTAATTTGTGTTAATACTTTATCTATTACACCATTTTTATCTTTTTCAACTTTTATTAACTGTAATTTTTTATCCACAAAATGAAATAATGGATTTGTAAATTTTTCATATTCTTTTTTCATTAATATGTAATTATCATATCTTTCATGCATATATCCATAATAAATTAATAACCCAATAAAAAAATCATAAATTGATGTATGTGTGCTTATTAATATAATTTTTGATGGAAGTTTTTGAATACTATTTAAATCTATCTTAAAACCTAGTAAATATAACAAGCTTCTGTATATGTATTTATTATTTTGATATATCAAAAATAAAAAAAATATATAAATAAAATATTTCATATATTATTATTATGTATAATAATTTTAAATACAAAAAAAACGAAGCATTTCTAAAAATTAGATTTGGTAATCATTAGCCATCTGATTTATGGTGATTACCCATTCTTACTTATTTTCGCAGAATGCGTATTCTATCACAATAATCAGACTGTTCCAAAGATAGAAGTCCTGAATGTAGAAATTGTAGATAATTAAACTATTCTCATATGCATATTATTTTTTATGTACAATTAACTTTTTATTTATTTTATTATAATTATTTGTTAAATTATAATCCTTTTCTTTTAGTAAATCTAACCTTATTTTTTCTCTTTGTTTTTTCTTATTATCTATTTGTATATATTTCATCTTTTCTTGCTCATTTGGTTTATTACTTAATTTAGATCTTTCACTTTCATATTCTTCAATATTATTATAATTTTTATATTTTACTTTGTCTGGATTTATTAATAAATTATCCTCATAATATGCCTGTTTTATATCTGTATATCCTAAATTATCTTGTGATACACCAAATCCACCATCTAAAGACTGTCCTAATTCTTGTACATTTAAACTACCCATAGCATTTAATGATTGTGGTTCATCATATTCAATTAAAGCATCTGATTTTTTATCTTTAATTTTACTGAAATGCTCATTGAATATTTGACTACTAACTTTAGTATTAAAGAATGGCTGATTTTCTGACTTATCATTTTTTAATAAATCACCATAACCATTATCATTTTCATCTTCAATTCTAAATTTATCAAATATTTTATTAAATTTATTAATATTAAAATTATCCTTGTCGATGTGCATATTTACCATACCATCACTATATGATTCATAATCTTGTTTTGTAACATCTTGTGTTGTTTTATATTCAATTTCATTTTCTTCTTCTGCTTTTTGTAATAAATATATATATGATTGATTAATTATATTGAATAAATTTTCATATTTTTGTCCAGCTTTATCAGGGTGATATTTTAATGCACTTTTTCTATATGCCTTTTTAATATCATTTAAATTATAATTACCATACTCTAACCCTAAAATATCCCATGGATCATAATTATCCTCAAATTCTTTTATTTTTTCTTCTAAAACATTTTTCTTTTTATCTTGATATTCATAAAAGTCATCTTTTTGTTTTTTTATTTTATCTTCAAATACGTTTTTTTCTTCTTCAATAGAATTCTTAAACTCATTAACTTTATCATTAAAATTATTTGGATCAAATTGTATATTATCAAAAGTAGGTTTTGGACCTTTTACTAAAGTATTTGAATTAGTTGGTCTATCTAAATAATTACTATGATCATTATAACTTGTTTTATTTTGTATCATTGTGCGATTCACTAATGCATCATTTAAATCAGTATTCTTACTTTTTAATTCATAATTATAATTCGAAAAATCATTGTATTCATCTTTTTTTGGAATAGGTATATTTTGTCGTTGTAATAATTTTTTTCCATTTTCATTTAAATTACAATTGTTTTTATTATTTTGATTTATTATTTTATGTGTGTTATTATTTTGTATATTATTTGTTGGTTTTCTGTGCGTAGGTTTTTGTTTTGGTTTTACTTTTTTTTTCTTAATTAATCCTGGATTAGCTGGTACAGATTCCTGATTACCCTTATTATTTATTATTAATTATTTTTTAAGTTTTAAACAATTTTTCATTTATTTATAAATATTAATATTAATTTATAATAAAAAAAATATTAAATTTATGAAACATAATTCTGATAATATTAAAAAAATAATTAATTATTATCAAAATAAAATTTGATAAGCTTACTTATTTTATATCAGCACTAATTAAATTATTTTATAAAATAATAAATTATTAAATTTACTTTTATATTTTTATTATCATTCTTTTTGACGAAACCATTTTGTGATTATAATTTTTCTACCTTTAATAATTGGTTCTCCAGCATGTAATGTATTTATATTATTACTTCCATCTTCCAATAAATTATTCCAAATTAATGCTTTACCTGTTTTTGGATAAAATCTTTCTTTTATTGCTGGTATATATGTAGCACCTCCTTCTTGTGTATCATTTAAATATACCATAAAAGTCCATGTTCTATTTCCCTGTTTTTTACAAAAATTATTATTATCTATTTTATCAAAATAATCTGTATGTAATTTAAACTCTTGTCCTACATCATAACTTTGTATTTGTATATCTTCTGAATATTTTTTAGGTATTGATAAAATATTACATATTTTATTATCAATATATTTTAAATAATTAAAACCATCTTTATTTAATGAACTTATATGACATGTTTTACTTGTTCTAAATTTTTTATCTTTTTCTTCTTTGCTTGTAATTTCAGATTTTATTAATTTATTACTTGTATAATATATTATTTTATTACATTCATCTTTTGTTAAAAATTTATCTATTGTATATAATTGAATTAAATTCGATTTGAGTTTTCTGCATTTTTTATATTTATATTATAAAAATTTTTTAAATTATTTTGATTTTGATTTTGATTTTGATTTACATCTACATAATCAATTTTTAACTTGTTTTTTATAAGATTATAATCAAAATTATTTTCTAATAATATTTTAAATAATTCATCTTTACAACATCCTCTTTTTATATTTATATTTAACCACTCTTCCCAAGTTCCATAAAATTTTGTATATTTTGTCATAATTTATAATATAAAAATATTTAAATTTTTATTTTTGTCATATAATAAAAAATGATTATTTATCATATATTTTTCTATTTAATTTTCACTTTTATTTTATCAAATATATTTAACTCCGTTGGATAAAAATAAATTTCCACATTAATTTTTTGATATAAATTATATTCAATACTTTTTCCATCATTATTATAATTTATATAAATTATTTGTTCATTTTTAACAGTATGAATTGCCTTCATCAATTCTATAAATTTATATTTAAATAATAATGTTTCTACTTGAATCTTATATTTTGGTATATATAATTTTAATTTATTTTTTTTAATTTGTATAATATATACTTCTTCTTGTAAAATATTATTATTATTTTCATTTATAAATTTCAATAATTCTTGATTCCTGTAAAATTTTTTCAAATTTTTTTCATAAATTGTATAATGATCTAATATTGTAAATAATTTACTTTTATCCATTTCAATTTTATTTAAAACTAAATATTGATTATAAAAATCAATTGCCCTTCTAATTGGAGATGTAAAATGTGTATAATAACTATCAAAATTACTATGCTTAAATTTATGACTATTTTCTTCATTATATATTTTATATACTGCTGATTCTTGATTATATTGATGTATAATTTTATTTAATATTTCATCACTACTTACAAAATGTGACTCTTTTTCCTCAAATACTCTTAAAATTATATTTTCATAATTATTTTTAATCAAATGATCTGCTATTATTTTATTAGCACAAACCATCCACTTTTCAACAATTGTATGTGAATCTAGTTTTGAACTAAAATAAGTTTCTGATAATTTTACCCAGTCTTTAAATCGGTCACTATGAAAATGTTTTTCATCAAAACTATCATAATCATAATTTTTCATCACATAAACATTAGATTCTTTTATTTCTAAATTATTATATTCAAGATCATTATTAAATTTTAATATAATAGATAATGTTTTTCTGTATTTTTTTTCTAATAATGAACAAATATTTTCACTGTAAATGTCAGGAATCAAATTTATATTTTTATATGTATAAATTGTAGTGCATCTTTTCATTATATCCAATAAATACTCTTTCAAAAATATTATAGGGCAAGCAATATGAATTCCTATTTCAAAACCATTTTCTATTTTTTTAAAATGAAATCCATCATCTAAATCTTTTGAACCTTTGGGGTCAATAGTAAATATTTTATAATCACAATCTTTTAAATTATCTATAATTTGTTGGTCATTTTTAATTTTGTTTAAATCAATATTCATTTTTTTTTGAAATACATTATGATTATACATTAAAGCCATTATATCATTTTCATATTTCCCAACTTTACCAATAATGTCTATTAAATTTCCATGAGGACATTTGCTATTTTTCTCCCAACATTTAAAATTAATTATTACGTATATTGTTCCTGTGTGTTTCTTTGAACTAAATGATACATAAAATTGCTCAAATTTTTTATTTAATGGTGTAAATATTTGATAAACTTTATTATTTATTTTCATTTTGTATTGTGAATTTAAATTTATATATCCTACAATTTTTTGCTCATTTCTTTTTTTTATATTTATTACTTTTTTATCTTTTATGACAACTAAATCACCAACTATTGCTCTGTTATTTTCTACTTCAATATTATTAAAATAATATGAATTATCTATTTTATTTAATTCATAGTATGATATTTCATCTTCATTATATATTTGATATTCATCAAAATAGTTCATGTTAATACTAATTAATAATTAGTACTAATTAAATCAACTTTTTTTATTTTGTTAATAATTTTGAAATAATATTATTCATTCCTTTTACATCTAAAGTTGGATTATTATTTTTTGTTTCAATTGAATAATGATTTAATTTACATATTTTTGATAGATTTTTAAAAGTATCTTCACCTTCATTTATTTTTATGTATCAATTATTTTTTTTTTCATATTCTTAGCATATTTTTCTAATTTTTCATTTCCCGAATGTCCATAATAATAAGAATATAAGTCTATTTTATTTTTTTTAGTTAAATCTTTAAATTTATCATTAGATACATAAGTTTGGTCAAGCATAAAATAAGTATTTTTACTTCCTAAAGCAACTGGATAGGGAACATCATTATTACCAACTGGAGAATAATATTCATTTATGGTATCATCTATTTTAAATTCATAAATATTATGTCCAACAAATACATATTTATTAGAATCTATTTGTAATAATATAGAATTTCCATCAAATTTTGGTCCATAACCTCCACTAAACTCTGTCATTATACATTTAGGACTTTTTCCAATAAATACTTTTTTACATTTATATGCTTTTACAAATTCATTATAAAAACATTTATTATTATTAGCATTTATATATGACCAATTACTATTTCTTATATAATATTTATTTGATATTTTATAAATATGCACATCATTATTTTTTATATAAACTAAAAATAGTCTTCCTCCATTATCATGAGTAAAATATGATTTATAACCTTTTAAATTTTCTTTTATTTTTTTATATAATTCATTATCTTTTTTTAGTAGTTCTTTATTTAAATCACAATTATATGATTTAATTATTTTACTTATTGGTCTTTTTTTAAATCCATCAGGGATTTTTGTTTCTTCTTTTTCAAATAAATTAAAATCAATGTACTTATAAATATACCCTTTTCTTTTTTCTATTCCTTCTAAAATACTAGTTGATGTATAACCAAATAAACTTTTTTCCTTCTTTTCATAAATAGCAAATTTTGAACAATCAATATTTAAATTTTTATCAATTAATTTTTTTGTTTCGTTTTTATTAGTATTACTATTAAATTTTTTATATTCTTCTTGATATTTTTTACATTCACTTTTAAAATTTTTCGATATTTTAAATTTAGGGTCTATATCAAAATAATAAGATTGTGTCAATATTTTATTTAAAGATTTAAATGGACCTGTATCTGAACCGGTATTAATTACATATTTATAAAATTCAGATTCACACGCACATTTTTTAAATTCATATTGACCTATTTTTTGTCCGATTTCATTTAATTTAAATTCAATTATTATTTTAGGAAAATAGATTTTATCATTAAAATTATTAAACCATTTTGGATTTTTTTTAAGTTCATCAGTAAATGATTTAAATATAAAATCTACAGGACTTTTTTTTAATAATAATTTTAATTTTTTTTCACTTTCATTATATTTTTTATAAAAGTCAGATAAAACCCATTTTTTACTTTTTTCAAATTTTTTTACAATCCAAACTTTTCCATCTTTTCCTCTTTTCATGACTCCAATTTTTTCGGCATGAGCACAATAACCGAAACCTTTAGGACTTGGTTCATCTCCTTTATATGATTTTTTAGGATCATTTTTACATGTAGGCATATATTATTAAATTATAAAAATTTAATATATAATATAAAAAAATTAAACCTTATTATTTTATTAATTTATAATCCTCAAATTTAATTACTTTTTTTTGCCATGATTTCAGCACAGTTTGCCATTCTTGACATATTTTTACTCAAAGTACGTAAGTTTTTATTCATACCAATTAGCTCAGTATGTAACAAACTAATATATTCTAAAATGTTATTTCCATGTTCATCTTCCAATAAAGTACATAGACCTTTGTAAAATTCATTATCAGATAAGTCAATTGCTACTTTTTGATCAACACTATCCATATCACTTCCACCATCTTGTTCATCATAATCGTCTTCATCATCGTCATCTTCATCTTCATCGTCATCAACAATAGAACTAATTACGGGTTCATCCATTTCTTGTTCATTAATAAGACTAGATTCTTCTACTTCTTGATTACTTTGTTCAATTTCTTGATTTGATACTACATTTTCTTGTTCCATTATGGAAATATTTATTAGATTATCTTTAAGTATATTTTATGAAATATAAATAAATAAAAATAAATAAAATAATTAAAGCTATATATTTTACATATTGAGTTATTATTGATTCAAATGTAATTAATTCTGGTCTTGGATATGTAAATATGGTATTATTTTTAGTATATTCAATTTTACTAAAATCATTTGAAATAATATTATTTTTTTTTATTATATGTAGTTTTATATTTTTTTCCATATTTAATATAAATAATTTTTTAATTAAAAAAACACTCATATAAAATTTTGGCATAAAAGGAAATAATTGCTAAGATAATCAATAAAAATGATAAATAAATTATTTTTTTATTTTTATTTTTAACATTCAAATTAAATAAGTTTTTATTATGCATAAATAATAAAGTAATGAGGATTATATAAATAATTACTACAAATTTTAAATCAAAATCCATTAATACTAAATAATTAGATTATTATTTTTAATTTTTAAATCATTTTATTATTAAAATAAAATAATTATATAGTATGGTATATCATTTATTAATAATTATATTTATATTACTATTATTTATTCTAATTAATAAAAAATTAGATACACAAGAAAATTTTGATACATATTTTTTACCATTCTATAATGTAGAATCAAATTTGTTAAGAGATTTTTATGTAAATGATGATAATAATAAAAATTACTTTAAACATAAACTTAATTACAATGAAGTTTATATATTTTCGAATAAATATTCTTATAGTTTTTTTAAAAAATTTAATTCAAATTTATTGAGCAAATCATTATTATATAAAACAAAAATGATTGAGTTAGATAATTATGATGATAATTTAAAATATCTATCAAAATATGATAATTCAATTACAAATGTAACTTTACCAATTATTTTAAAAGATATACAATATCAAAAAAAAATTAATTTAGTTGCACGACTTCATAATATTTATTTATTATGTTTAACAAAATTAAAATATAATATTAATAACATAAAAGATATTCCATTTGATGCTAAAATTGGTATATTAAATAAAGATAATACAATTTATTATTATTATGATAAAATCTTTAAAGATTTAAATATAGATTATAAAAAAAGTAATATTATTATTTATAATAGTAGAAAAGAATTATACAATGATTTACTTGAAGATAAAATTAAAGTATCTTTATTTTTTAGTGAATTACCTAATGCTGAATTTGATAATTTTTTAGATTTAGATTTTATGAATGAAGTAATTATTTTACCATTTGATGTTAATAATCAATTAGGAAATTTATTTTTTAAAAAAAATGATTTTAGTGAATTAAATTATTTTAATTTAAATAAAATTAATAAAAAATATCTACCGAAAAAATTTGGTAATAATTATCATTTTGTTTATAAACCAACAATAAAACTTTTAAAAATTAATTCAATATTAGTATGTAATAATAAAATTAATACAAAAATAATTAATGAAATATTTAGTTTTTTAATAAAATACAGAAATACATTTAGAAATACACCATATCAAATAGATGTTATAGAACCGACATTTGACTTAATAAAATATATACCTTATCAAAAAGATATATTAAGCCTATTTAGAAAAAATGGATATATAACAAATATAGATTCACCTAATTGTAAATATTTTGTTGGAAAAAAAGAATGTACCCAAGAAGTTTTAAAAAATAATGGAATGGACTAAATTAATATATTAGTTTTATAATTTTTTTGATTATAATCATTTATTCTTTTTATTGTATCATCTGAAAAAGAATAATCCGGAGTCTTTAAATTAGGATATTTCTTTTTATCAAATTGTTTATTACAACACTCATCAACAGTTGTAGATAAAATATTATATTTTTTATTTTTTTCTTTACAATTATAACATAATGGATTATAATTTGGATTATAACTATAATAATGATAACCTATATTTTTCATATTCGTTGGTAATTGACATTTCCCATTAATACATCCTCCATAATTATTTTTATAGTTTTGATTACCTTTGTAAAAAGGACATTCATTGTCTTCTTCACATGGTTTATCATATATACCAACTGATTTAGGACGTCCATAATGGTCTATAGATGATTCACATAATGTTTTAGTGTCATAATTTAAAATTGTTTGTTTTGAATCTACATCTGTATTAAAACAAGCATAATTTGAGCTTAAATCATTTAATTTCTTTTTATTATCAACTATATTTATTACTTCATTTACATCTTTAATTCTTGGTTGAAAATCATTAAAATTTTTATTTAATATAAAATAATTTGTTGGAAGATTTTCATCATTACCAGGTGTATTTAAAAAATTTGAATTTGCTTCAATACCAGTAAATTCTACATTGTATAAATTAGGATTTTTATTATTTATAAATCCAATATAAGTAAAACTATTTATGTAATAATTATATTCTTGAAATAAATTTACTTGAATTACAAATATGGGTTTATTTTTATTTGAATTTATGTATTTTATATCAATTATTCTGTAATTGTATATTTGATAATTTATTTTACCATTTAATATAAGTTCTTTTTGAGACATAATTTTAATTTGTTCTTTATTTATTCTTTTTAGAAATTCTTTATTTAATATATTAACTTCATTTATTGGACTTTTTATATATTTAAATGTATTTATTTTTACAGGATTATATTCATTAAATCGTTTTATATCTGTATTTTTATTTAATTCTGTAATAGAGAAATCAACTTGGTATTCATAACTAAGTTTTTCTTTAGTAACTGGATTTATAATTAATTTTATTGATTTTTTATATAAATTTTTATCAATATTTTTATTATTTAAAAAAGTACATAATTTTTTGAAATCAATTAAACCAAATTTATATATCGAATTTCCACCAGTTGCTGTTTCAGGTAATCTTAATTGATCACTGGGAACAGGTACTGGTTCGTTTAATATCATTGTACTATTTGAATCAGTCGCAAATTTTTTCCAATATTTATCACAATTACTATTTCTAATATTTGATTGAGGCTTAAACTCTAAATCAGTATTAAAAAAATTAGGTTCCCCTTGTCTATTAGTAGGAGGAACTTTACAATAATGTTCTTTGATTATTAGATATTTTGATGTTAAATAATATAATATAAAAATTGTTAGTAATATAGCAAAAATATATTTCATCAATCTATTATAAAGAAATATAAAAAATAAATTGTTTCAATTTTGAAATTAATATATTTTTTTATATATGGGTGAAAAAATTTTAGTGACTGGTGGTACTGGATTAATTGGAAAAGCAATCCAAAAAATATCAATTAATTATAATTATGAATTTTTATTTATTGGTTCTAAAGACTGTGATTTAACTAATTTTGATGAAACATTGGAGTATTTCAATAAAATTAAACCAGATTATGTTTTACATTTAGCTGCCTGTGTAGGAGGTCTCTTTAAAAATATGAATCATAAAGTTGAAATGTATGAAAAAAATATACAGATTAATAATAATGTATTGAAATCATGTCATTTAGTAAATGTAAAAAAAGTAATTAGTTGTTTATCTACATGTATATTTCCTGATAAAACATCATATCCTATCGATGAAATGATGCTTCACAATGGACCACCTCACGATTCTAATGATGCTTATGCTTATGCTAAAAGAATGTTAGAAATTCAAAGTAAAGCTTATCAACAACAATATGGTAGTAATTTTATATGTATAATACCAACAAATATTTATGGTTCTCATGATAATTATTCATTAGAAGATGGTCATGTTATTCCATCATTAATACATAGATGTTATTTAAATAAACAAAATAATGAAAAATTTGTTGTACGGGGTACAGGAAAGCCATTAAGACAATTTATTTATTCCGAAGATTTAGCTAAATTAATATTATGGAGTTTAGATAAATATAATTCAAAAGATAGTATAATATTATCCGTAAATGAAAAGGATGAAACAAGTATTGAAAATGTAGCAAGATTAATAGCACGTTCTTATAACTATGAAGATAATATAGTTTTTGACGATTCATTTTCCGATGGTCAATATAAAAAAACTGCAAATAATGCCAGATTAATGAATTTAATTAAAGATTTTGAATTTACTAAAATAGAAAATGGAATAAAATTAAGTGTAGATTGGTTTATTCAAAATTATGATACTTGTAGAAAATAATTACTTTAATTTATATATCATTAGTCTACCTTTTCTCATCTTTACGTCAAAATAATTTTTGTAATTATTTTTAATAAAAACATTAAGTGTTCTATATTCCTTTCCAAATAATTCTTTTTTATTTCTATCTCTTATTTTTTTTTTTAATTCACTAATACAAATTCCATCTTTTACTAAATCATTTAATAAATTAAATCTTTCATCATTATTAAGTTTATTAATATTATTTGTATTATTTGTAATATTTGTAATATTTGTATTATTTGTATTTACTTTTTCATTACTAAAATCATTAACTTCTTTTTTATCAATTACATTATCATATGTATTTTCAACATATTCATCAATATCATAATATACACTACATGAATTAATTATGGAAAGTGATGTTTGTTTTTTTAAACCAAAAACTTCAAATTTTTTATTAAACTGCATAATATACCTTATTAATGGTATGTAATCTTTGTCACACCCAATTAATATGTATTTAGTAATATGACTATGATAAAATAAACAATGCATCATATCTACTATGATTTTACTATCAGTACTATTTTTTCCTGCTAGTCTTGAAATTTGAATTTCTTCCAATCCATTATCTAATATTTGTTTATCCCAAAAAGTATTCATGGATTCTAATTTCCAATCTCCATATACTCTTTTTAGTATTAAATCATTTTCACATTTTATTTTATCTAATAATGCAGAAAATTTGATATCATTTACATGAATGTTATCACCATCAATAAATAAAGCCGTTGTATCCATTACTTATAAATATTATATTAATCTTAAATTAATTTTGTAAATTAAATATTATTTCTGTTCCTATAATAATTTTTCTTTTTTACTAAATAAATTATTATTTGACCATAAACTATATGGGTCATCATCATCATTGGAATACCAATCTTCTCTATGCCATATATCAATATAATAATGATAACCTATTCTATAATATATATAAAAATCATACAAATTAGATTGTGGTCCATATTGGTCAAAACCATCATGTTCCACAGTTCTTTTTGTATTTATTATGTTTATATTTTTTTTATTATATTTATTAATAACAGTGTTTTGATGTTTTTCTTCTTGACATCTTGGTACATAATTTTTTAATCTTTCTTTTATTTTATTTGTACAGAAAGAAGACATAATTATTACTTTTGTTTATAATTATACAAAAAATCAATTTTTAAAAACATTTTTAATATACATGATTAATTCTTAAATATTCGCGCAATTCATCATCATCTCTATAAATTTGCCTCATTTTATATTTACTTAAATAATATTCTTCATCATATTCATCAGCTTTATGCCATACATCAAAATAATAATTGTAACCTATTCTATAATAGATATAATAATCATAAGATCTACACCCCCTCCGTTTCTATCAAAACCATCATGATTAATTTTTAATTCTCTATGTACAATATTAATATTTTTTTGACTGTATTTCTTAATTACAATATCTTCGTCTGTTTCATAATTTATGTGGTACTCTACCATTTTATGAAAGATTATTAATATTATTCTTAATTTTCAAATCAATTTTTAAATGTAATTCATTTAAGGATAGAAGATATATTTATTATAAAAATTGATTTTTCTTGGTATTTATAATAAAAAATAAATATGAATAATTTTTCAAAAGAAGATGTAGTAAGTAATATTGTACATAATTATCTAGCACCAAAAAATCCAATATATCGTATAAAATATTTTTATGTAGAATCAAAATTAAATTGGGATACACAAGAATATTTTGATGGGGGACGACCTTCTGCTCTCTTAAAAGTAAAACATAAAAATATAATTATTGAAGGTGTAAAAGGTATTGTTTATACATATGAAGAATATAATAAATTAAAAGAAGAGAATGCTGAGTTTGAATTAAAAAAAGATGATGTAAAAGAAAAAAATAATTTTTTGTATCTTTCTTATTCATTAAGAAAATCTATATTAAAAGAATCTTTTATTGAAAAATGGAAATCTTTAGAAGACCGTACAATAAGAGATGGTGAAGCAATATTTGTTTTAACTGATGTTGAAAGATTAGAATAATTATATAAATAAATTTAAATTATAAAATAAATGGTATTAATGCTTTTCTATTTTTAGGATAATCCTTAAAACAATCTTTATACCATTTATGTGTATGAATTGATCTAACACCTATACAACCAACAGCACCTAATGCAAATAATAATCCTGGTACTGACCATGTAGCAATAGCCCAACCAGACCATTCTAAAATTTCACCTAAATAATTTGGAGATGATATTACATTATATAAACCACCTTCAGGTAAATAATATTGTTTTTTACAAATATCTGAAAAATAAGTATCACTATCAAACATTTTTGAAAAATTAAATTCACCATCTTCATAAAATTTCAAATCTTTTAATTCAAAATTTTCTATTTCTTCATCTTCTACTTCATCATCTTTTAATTTATCTTTTTCTTCATCTGATTTCTTTTTTAAATTACGTAATTTAATATCTGCCCAAACATTTATAATAAAACCAATAAAAAATATTATAACTCCAATTATAAAAGTCGGTGTTTTTACCCAATCATCTGTATATTTAGGATTACATGATACATTTTTTGCATTTAAATAACTAAACATTGATAAATAGAAAAATCCTAAAATAACCAAGATTAATGGAAATTTTTTGTGTTTTTGTTTCATTATGATATATGGATAAATGATAGAACGATTAATATAATGAAATAACCATAATCCTAAAAATATTAAAGGAACATAATTTAAATTATTGCAACCATATAAATAATAAAATAATAAAAACATTACTAAACCCGTCACTTCCATAATTGCCCAAGCATTTTTTTCATCTAAAGTTGGACCCCAAATATCTGGTTTGAAAAAACGCCCATATGGTGTTGGAACATGAGAAAAAAACAACATAGATATTGGTAATACACAAATAGCTATAATTAATACTGTTTCATAATTTGAATTGGGTAAAAACATATCTTAAAAAATCATTAAATTTTTTTATATTAAACTAAAAATAGTTATAGATTTTAAAATAAAAATAAAATATTAAACATAATAATGCATATACAATATTTGTTAGTATAATGCACTTTCCATCAAAGTCATTTAATAACATGTAAAGTGTGACAAATGATATAAAGATTGTCATTATTTGTCCAATTAATCCATGTATTGTAAATGATTTCATTGCTTTTTTACTTTTTTGATAAGTTATGAGAATAAAATAAAAATAAATTAAGGGAACACCCCATAAAAAAGCAGATATATTTAAAAATTCTGGATATTCATCAAAAATTAAAGTAAAGTAAGATATAATTCCAATAAATATAGAACCTATTATTACATCAATTAAAATTTTATTTACTTTATTTGACATATAATTATATAATATAATATTTTATGATTATTATAATAATTTTTATTATAATAATTAGTTTTTTGAAATATTAAATTATTTTTTACTTTGTTTTTTTATTTTTGTTGTTTTCTTTGCTTTTTCATTTTGTAGATTCATATAATATTCTTTAGTATCCGACGCTTTTACTAAATCATTAGATACACTATTCGTTTCAACTAATTTATTTATTAAACTTAATAAACTTAAATTTTTTAATTTAAAATTTATATCTAATTGTTCATTATCAAATAAATTTATTTTTTTTTTATTTCCTCCATTCTTAATAAAAGGTATTTTTAAACTCATATATATTATAATAATATATTTTTTAAAAAAATAAGTATAAATTATTCATTATTATCTTCAGTACTTTCTAAATCTGGTACTTCTGAATCATCTTCATTACTTTCTAAATCTGGTACTTCTGAATCATCTTCATTACTTTCTAAGTCTTCCATACCTTCCATACCTGGCATCATACCTTCCATACCTTCCATACCTGGCATCATACCTTCCATACCTGGCATCATACCTTCCATACCTGGCATCATACCTTCCATACCCGGCATCATACCTTCCATACCTGGCATCATACCTTCCATACCTGGCATCATACCTTCCATACCCGGCATCATACCCTCCATACCCATTTCATTTTCTTCATCATCATCTTCATCGCGCCAGTTATCCCAATTAACTTTAATATTATTTTTATAAATATTATTTTTAGATAAATATTTCCAAAAATTATCTTCATTTTCTTTTTTAACAATAATTCTTAAATAATTTTCAGTTTCTTTATATTCAATTTCATCATTATTAATATTATCAAAAAATGAAAACTGCATGGTATAAGAATCATTATTGATTGAAAAATGATTTTCTTTAATTATAATTATATTTTTATTTAAATTTTGTATATGTATATCTAAGATAACATTTTCTCTATTTTGAAACCAAAAAATACTCGGTGTTTTTTTTACTATTTCCAGACTCATTATAATTTATTTTAATTATATTGTTTTTAAATATTTTTGTAAATCCATTTTACATAATTTCCTACTTTTGTATATACGCCAGGAAATCCATCCCAAGCACATCCTACTCCCCAACTTGTAATTCCAATCAATATTGATGTCTTATTTTTTCCATAATTACCAAACATCGGTCCACCAGAATCACCTTGACAAGTATCTTCATTGTCATTAGGGTCATCTAAATCATTATAATCACCTGCAATTACCATATTTTGATTTACCCAACTTGGTGGTAATCTTGTTTGATTTATATTCATTACATTAATCAATGAACATTGTAATTTATTTGTTAATTTTCCATTAAAATTATCTTTTCCATAACCCATAATTACACATTCTCTATTTTTTTTGTAAATATAATTATATAATTCAGGTGTTGGTAAATATATTTGATTTATATTATATTTTGATATATTTTCATGTAAATATATTATTGCGATATCATTATCTATAGTTTCATTATTATATCTTGGATGAATTTTTACACTTTTTATTCTGAATACTTTCCCTCCATTACGAAGATTTTTTTTATTAAAACGCACTACTAAATTATTTATATTTTGGTTATACATTACATGAGCTGCTGTTATTATAATATTTTTACCAATA
>Ga0206125_10000897_pt1 | contig 37202 bp, 36 predicted proteins | sample Helgoland_Spring_4_FD_148598 | JGI IMG/M metagenome (GOLD analysis project Ga0206125, IMG submission 148598) | Pelagic subsurface seawater microbial communities from Kabeltonne, Helgoland, North Sea - Helgoland_Spring_Bloom_20160331_1 | ecosystem: Environmental > Aquatic > Marine > Epipelagic ... | reverse complement strand
TCAAGGTTATCTGCTCCTTCTATTTCCGTCATATCATAGTAGGTACCACCATTCTGCTCTGAGATAAGTTCATTAAAAAATTTATCTTCAAAAATAAATAATCTGTCACCTTTGTCTAGTTTTTTATAGTGATAATTTTTAGGATTGTGTTCTAGCAATGCTAATTTGAGGTCAAATGCATTAACCCCTGCACTGTTCTCAATTAGGGCTAAATCATACACAGTTTTTGCACTTGGAGTATAGAAACTTTTAATAGACTCATAGAGCTCTTTGTCTTTATTAACGGGGACATACGCAATTCTCACGCCATCAAGATAGATTTCTGCTGTATTTGATTCAGCAAGCTTAGAAACAAATGGATCAATTGATTTATTAGGATCTGAAGCAACCAATTCTAGATATTCCTCTTTTGTAAATAATCGCAAATTCGATCCAAAAGGTAAGGTAATGCTCTCATCCGCTAAAGCTGCATCTAGATTAATGGCCTGAAGATATTTACCATCAGTTAATGCAAACGATGTGAAGATATTATTATTTATTATATAACCGCCATCATTTAGGAGTGATCCGCCACTAAGAACTTCTTTTATGCTAAAGCTTTTTTGCTTTTGGCTCAGTGGAACGTATGCAACTCTTTCACCATCAAGATAAACTTCTACTATATTTGATTCAGCAAGCCTAGAAACAAGAGGATCAGTTGATTTGCTGGGATCTGAAGCAACCAATTCTAAATATTCCTCTTTTGTAAATAATCGTAAATCCGATCCAACAGGTAAGGTAATACCATCATCTTCTAAAGCTTCATCTAGATTTATAGCCTGAATTTCTTTACCATTAATTATTGCAAACGGTTCAAATGCATCAACACTCAATACTGCACCATCTTTTAATATTTCTTTTATACTTAATGGTGTGTTAGTTTTTATTTCAAAGTCTTTTAAGACAGCCCCATAAACTTTAGATATATTTAAATCACGCGTTTCAATAAAATCTATTTGGAGTACTTCGCCTTTTTTAATTGTTCCATTTTTCACTGCCAAACGTGTTACTATTTGTCCATTTGAGTCAAAATAAGATATTTTTAATTTAGCTCCAGAAGGCAAGAAGGAAGTTCCAGTAATACTTAATAAATTTTTTATTGATATTTCAAATTTATCATTTGATAATTCATATATCCCAGGGTTGTTTACAAATCCTGTTACTCCAATTGTAGGCCCCTTAAATGGAACAAATATACGTGAACTGTTTTTAATTAGTGGATCAGATTTTGGAGATGCATTTTGTAAAAAATTATAAAAATCTACTACTTGTGTTGTTCTACCAATTTGACTTAGTGAAATATTTCGAAGTGACCCACTATCAGAAATACCGCCAGAATATGCAATTACCCTACTTAGAGGAGTATATGCAGGCACAGCAATGGTTCTAGGAGAATTCACATTGCCTGAAATTTGAACCGTTACTAACCTAGCAGTATTTAATCTTACAAAAACTTCCGCTGATGCATCATCCAAAAGAATTTTATCAAGTATTAATTTACTAACTTGATTTAGCGTTAAATTATTAACATTTAGAGGAGAAATATTTTCAAGCGCTATGGTTCCATCATTCATAACTTGATAATCATTGTTGGATGCGCTTAATCCTGTTATTGTGATCTGTATAATATCACCAGGCGCTAATTTATAGTCTTTTCCTGTAGTATTAAAGAAAAGTAAACTGTCATTTTGTGATTGGTTAAATTCATTTGATCCATAAATATTTAAATCCTGTCCAGTCAAAGCTTTAAAATATCTGCTTGATAAAGACCGTGAATTTACTTCATTTTGTATCTTTGATTCAGTTAAATTTAACTGTGGCAAATCGTTTGTGTTTACAATAATTTGACTTTCAGAAGTTAGCTTTTTATTAGCCCCCTGATTTGTTTTTTGTTTAAGTATCTTTTCAAATATTGATGGGTTTTCAATCAATAATTTCTGGGCTTCTAAATCGCTTAATGATTGAGCCAAGCTTGGTTGACAAAAAATAAATATAATAAAAGTAACTAAACTGCTCAAATATCGGATATTCATTTTTTAACTTTCATTATTGGACTACGTAATAATGCAATACTACACCCTATAAAAAATCCAAAAATTATAGACATTAGCAAAATTAACTTGGAGTTTGGTGCTGTCGGGTATAAACTTATTGTTGGCTCAATATATGGCTCAGCTGTAAAGTACTTTCCTTGCGATGCAAACATTAACTTCTGTTCTTCTTTACTTATAAGTCCAGCTAAAGCTTCTCTATGCTCTCTAGAACGTGCAGTACGCAGTTTTTCTTTATAAAATGCTAAAGGCTCTTTTGAAAAGTTAATATATCGTTGCCTCATTATTTGATCACTTGTGTCAATAGCCATAGAAATTATTGAGGATAGCATGTCTGGTTTTGACGTTTCAGCTTTCAATGATAAAAAACCAGTATCTTTATTTTCGTTTATTGAGATATTTTTGGAAATATACATAGCTAATCGCCTTGCATTAGGAGGTATATAGCTCACTTCATTATTTCCAGTTAGAGCATTTTTTAAATTATTAATAAAAGCCCTAGATTTACTTTTTGAAGGTTCGGAGAAAATATTCAGGGATGAATTCCATTCATTGACGTAAATTTCTTTTATGAGTTCTTTATTTTTAAAAATTATTTCTGACACTTCAACGGAAGGTATTAATTCTTTAAAAATCTTAAAATCATTTGTAGAATTTGAAGGTAACTGAATACCAGCAAGTGACGCAAATCCACCCAAGCTAGAAAAATTATTTTTTTGTTGAGTTTCCCCAACAGGTTTTAGTTTATATTCAACTAAATAAACTCTTTCGGCATCTTGTAAATACATCGAAGAAATAACAACTGAAAGAAAAGAAAAGAAAAATATATATATTTTTCCATACCATAATGTTAGAAATAGTTCTTTCAAACTAATTTCATCGTTATTATTTATTTCGTGATTGCTCATATTTACATTAATGCTTTAAAATTAAAGGATATCCATTATTTGAAAAAAAGAAAAGCACAAACTAAAAAATCATATTGTAAAATTTGATAAGCATATTAATTGCAACTCAACATTCAGCTTCATTTTGTTTTGTTATAAAGCTACTCGTTTTATTGTAGTAGGCTTAACATCCATCTTTCACAAATCATTTATTTGCAATGCGTTTTAAACATTTCAAACAGCAAATCTGTTTAGGATCTTATCCTTTTGGACTTGCTTAAATAATAACAACATCATCATAGGAGTTTATATAATCACCCAAATGTTGCAAGTATTAGTACTATATTGAAAACACTTTGAGAAGAATTAAACCAACAGTCCCTATTAGGACACTCATTTAGGATGAGCGTGAAAATTGAACTTTTCTAACAAGATGAGTCACTTAAATAAGTTAATGCTTAGAAAGGGTTGGAAGACAGTTTTAACTACCATAAAATATATACGAAATTTAGATAGCTAAAGTTCGTTTTGCAACTTATCAATCACAATTTTTATACCATTGCGCAAATTTGAGCGAGTTACGCCAAAACAATTTTCAATCTTAGTACAATCTAATATTGAATAGGCAGGCCGGATTGCAGGAGTCGGGTAATCATCCGTCGTAATAGACTTAACATAGCTAGGTGTTTTTAATTCATATGCTTTAGCTTCTGAAAAAATAGCACGTGCAAAGTCATACCAAGAACAGGATTCATCACCACAAAAATGATATATACCTGACGATGATCTTTTTAAATCGAGGAAAGACAAAATAGAAACTATATTCTTGGCAATATCCTGTGCATAAGTAGGGCAACCAATCTGATCCCCAATGACATTTAAGTCGTCACGATCAGCACCCAAACGCAACATTGTTTTTAGGAAGTTGTTACCGTATTCACTGTATACCCATGCTGTGCGAATAATCAGATACTTACAGCCAGATGCTTCAATCGCCACCTCGCCTTTCAATTTCGAGTCGCCATAAACACTTTGAGGATTAACTGGGTTATCTTCTTTGTAGGGAACTTCAGAATGACCATCAAAAACATAATCAGTTGATACATGAATTAGCCAACAATTTAGCTGATTGCATATGCAAGAAATATTAGCCACCGCGAGGTGGTTTATACGATCAGCAACTTGATACTCTGCCTCAGCCTTATCAACAGCAGTATAGGCCGATGCATTAATTACTACATCTGGTAAGATTTCAAATATTTGGACTTTAGTTATCTCAAAATCAGTAATATCAATTTGTTCACGCGAGGTATAAACAACTTCATGCTCTGAAAATGTAAACTGATCACTAAGACACTGCCCGAGTTGACCTTTGCTACCAAGAACCAATATTTTCATAAATGGAGATCAACTAATCGATTGGCATTCTCGTCTTTAATTGAAAGGGTTGGATTCGAAAATGGCCAAGGTATATTTAGGTCTGGGTCACTCCATAAAATACACCCTTCATCACTAGGATCATAATAGTCAGTGCATTTGTACTCAAAATCAGCAATATCTGATAAGACTACAAAACCATGCGCAAATCCAGCTGGCACCCAAAACTGCTTTTTATTATCCTCAGACAAAATGACGCCTTCCCATTCACCAAATGTTGGCGACCCTTTTCGTATATCTACGGCCACATCATACACTTCCCCGCGAACGACACGGACCAACTTACCCTGTGGGTTAGTCCTCTGGAAATGCAAACCTCGCAGAACGCCCATAGCAGATCTAGAGTGATTGTCTTGAACAAAAGGAAGGTTAATACCAGCCTCTTCTTCGTATCTGATGGTTTGGAATGTTTCTAAGAAAAAACCCCTTTCATCACCAAATACGCGTGGCTCTATGACTACACAGCCTTTAAGCTTTGAATGAATAACCCTCATTTATACCCACCTGCTACCTTAGAGAGATACTCACCATAACTCGTCTTCTTGAGTTTTTTGGCCTGTAACAATAAATCAGCTTGTGAAATCCAGCCGTTGTGAAATGCAATCTCCTCCAGACAAGCCACTTTTAAACCTTGACGATGCTCGACCGTTTGAACGAATTGACCAGCCTCAAGAAGGGAATCATGAGTGCCAGTATCTAACCAAGCAAAACCTCGACCTAACAACTCGACCTTCAAATCCCCCCTGGCTTGATAGAAGTTGTTGATATCTGTAATTTCAAGCTCACCTCGCGTCGACGGCGCAATACGCTTAGCAATTTCCACAACATCATTATCGTAGAAATATAGCCCAGTAACTGCATATTTAGATTTTGCAACGCTTGGCTTTTCCTCAATACTTAAAACATGACCCTGGCTATCGAACTCAACTACCCCAAAGCGTTCAGGATCTTTAACATGATACCCAAAAATAGTGGCCCCCTTATCTCGGGTGGTAGCTACATTTAACTTCTCTGTAAAATGTTGGCCATAAAAGACATTATCTCCAAGAACTAAGGCCACATTACGATCACCAATAAAATTTTCCCCAATAATAAAAGCTTGAGCAAGTCCATCAGGACTCGGCTGAATGGCATAGTCAAAACGAACACCTAAATGCGAGCCATCACCCAACAAACGTTGATAACCCAAAATATCTTCAGATGTTGAAATAATAAGAATATCTTTAATGCCCGCCAACATTAGAACAGAAATTGGATAGTAAATCATTGGCTTATCATATATTGGCAATAACTGTTTCGAAACTCCTAATGTTATGGGGTGGAGACGAGTGCCCGAGCCTCCAGCTAATACAATTCCTTTATAATTTAACTTCATATATCAACCCCAATTCTTTCCATTCGATATGCACCTGAAAGGACCCCCTCCCACCAAGGCGCATTGACTAAATACCACTGAACTGTTTTACGTAATCCAGTTTCAAAAGTTTCCTCGGGCACCCAACCAAGCTCACGCTCAATTTTTGAAGCGTCGATAGCATAACGAACATCATGGCCTGGACGGTCTTTAACAAAGGTTATTAAATCTCGATACTTTTTTATCCCAAAAGGTTTTTTAGGTACAAGCTCTTCAAGAAGATCGCAAATAGTCTGAACCACTTCAAGATTAGTTTTTTCGTTATGACCACCAATATTATAGGTCTCGCCGACTTTACCCTTAGTAATGACCTTGATTAAAGCGTTTACATGATCCTCAACATACAACCAATCACGTATTTGTAAGCCATTGCCATACACAGGCAAAGACTTACCATGAATTGCATTAAGAATTACGTGAGGAATAAGTTTTTCTGGAAAATGATATGGCCCATAATTATTAGAGCAGTTGGTAATAATAACTGGTAGATCATAGGTGCGACCCCAAGCCCTCACTAAGTGATCAGAAGCCGCTTTACTTGCGGAATACGGTGATGATGGTGAATATGGAGTTTCTTCAGTAAATAAATCATTTATGTCGACCAAATCACCGTATACTTCATCTGTAGATACATGATGAAACCGAAATGACTGTTTTTTATTATCATTTAATCTATCAAAATATTGTCTAGCAGCCTCTAGTAAATTAAAAGTTCCATTCACATTGGTTTTAATAAATTCTCCTGGCCTATCTATGGATCGATCAACATGGCTCTCAGCGGCTAAATGCATGACTTTGTTAGGTTGATGTTCAGTAAAAACTCGAGCCATAGACGACATATCGCAAATATCCACATATTCATGAGTGTAAAGAGAATTTTGAACAACTTCACCAATAGACTCTAAATTTCCTGCATATGTAAGCTTATCGACATTAATAACCGAATATTTTAAGTCTTTAATAAGATGCCGAATAACAGCCGATCCAATAAACCCTGCGCCTCCAGTAACTAGTATTTTCATATTTTAAACTCACGAAAAAAAGCTATCATATTAATTATGTTCCTTTAAACTAATAATAAAAAAATATAAGTGTTTTTATCCCTTATTGGTAATGTAATTTCTCTACCTAGAAGTACTTACAGCCACTATTTGAAAAACTAACTATTCCTGCATTCTCACAAGGCTAACTTATTTGAATAGCAGAATATTCCTAGAATTATCTCAAAAAAATCAGTCGGCCAACTATCCTTGAATAACGCATTCATTAGATCAATCTAAACAGATTTTCCAGAAAGTTCCGGTTCAAAAAGAAGAAACACATTACCAATCCATAACAAATGAAACTATCCGTAGTAAAATTTGCTTGCTACAACTTAACCATAAGTAAACGCTTAGTGGCTATCCAGAAATAAATCAAACACTATAAGGGGATCTGGAATTTTCTAGTATAAAAAGCATAAAGGTTAACACCGTCCCAAATAGGCGAAAAATCTAAAGCGCTCCCTATTTTGACAAAACGAGCACCAGCATCAAATGGTAATTGATTGGTGACTAACGTTAGCTCATCATTGCAAAATCCAAAATAAGATAATGTTTGATCTTTGTCTGTAATGGTACTTATAAAATCGTTTAAAATACAAAACTCTTTTTCGACAAACAACCCATTGCCACCATGAAAACTTTTAATGGTATCACTTATTTTTGTAGTGACTTCCAGACGGAGCGGAAAGCTTCCAACTGAGGACCCTAATTTACTTTCGGACACCGAAGCAACAAGACAGCATGATACCAATCGATCCATACTCATGCTGCCAGAATTTTCAAAATCCATTGCGACAAGTAATTCATCATACACCGACCAAAATCTATTTTTTGCTAATACACAATCATCAGTGGAACCCACCCAAGCCAGCATTCTAGGTGACGAACACGCTTGCTGCGCAAACCAAACTGTATCATTATAAAATTTCTTGGCAACAGTAACTAATTCTTCATCAGAAGCATGATTGATGCGCTCTGATTTAATAACACAAGATGAAAATCTATCAGGAAAACAGATTTCAACCGCTGTGGGTCGCATCTCTATCTTTCTGATATTACTTACAGTCTCATCACCACCCCACACAACTCTGGCGTTACACCGTTTTGAAAAGGCTTTCGTAATAAAATCATCATGTGGGTAAGTTAACAAAATTAGACGTTTTTTAACCCAACTGAATTCACCAATCATTAACTCGTTAAGGATCTCTAGAAGGATCGTCAATTGCTCATTGGTCCGTTGAGACAATCGAATAATATTTACATTTCCACAAAGCAGGGAAATTAAACTAGAATATAGGAAAATAGAATCTACGTTCGCGGGAGCTATGTGTAACACCACCCCTCTCGCTAGATTCACCGAGCCCGTATCAGAATGCATATATAATCTTTCTTGCATTTCAACATTTTTCTTTTTAAAAAACGTTGCTAGCACGGCCAACTCAGGGTAATTCCGAATGTCTTTACGAAGAAGCAACTTCTTAGAAAATTGATTTACAAAAGCTACTGATCTAGAATCGAAAGGTGAAATAGACTCCACAGACACTAGTGAATCAAATATTTTATTAATAACTTCTTCATTAGACTGACCAAAGAATGGCTGGGTGAAAAACTCAATGGTGTTCATAAAATCTGCCTCGTATCGCTACACCCACGAGCTTCGGCTCCTTTCATTCGACCAAAGACAGTGAAGTATTTTCCTCGGCGACCACATAGACAATCATCCTCGCCAAAAATTACACCTTCATCTTCAGTCAAAAGACTATGGCCAGGATAACTTGTTGGAATAACACTCAAGACCTGTATAATGCCTGGCTCATTGAAATCGCACGGCTCAAAGTTAATAGGATCCCTCACAATGACATCAGAGTAAACAGAAGAATGTAAAAAGCCTCTCTCACATTCGACATAAATCGATCCTGTTTGTTCTACCATACCATAGTAGCTATGTACTCTAGTAATGCCTAATTGACTAGACATCTCACGTTTGAAAATTTTGTTGCTAACGCTTTGATCAACAAGCTTTTTCCAACCTCCGCCATGCAATAAAATACTGTTATTACCAAATTCAAGAGGGATAGATATTTCCTTACTGTATCGATAAAGGAACTGCCAAATGATAAAAGTAAAACCAAAGAGGAAAATCCCTCTCTCGGAGTGTGCTGCTATAAAACGATTGATACTATCCAGCTTCGCAATCATATCACTATCAAGACTATAACTATGATCACGGCCGAATATAGAAAATCCAAGAATGCCTGCAGCTCGAGCATTAAATTCATTTCGGTTTTTAATAATATCATCTGTATCCACAACCATCATGGGCAATCTTTTTGAACCTAAGAAATCGCCCATGATACTTCTTAACACAGCTGATTGCCGAGAGGCTGTAACCTTGTCTAGATATATTTTGGAGACTGCCTGTCCAGAGGTGCCACTTGACATCATTTTTTTGAATATTTCCTTATTTCCTACACTCACCAAATCTAGGAGTTTGAAGAGTCGCACAGGTATATATGGGACATCTTCAAGTGTGCTGGCACCTTTGGCAAAACCTAGTCCACTGACTATTGAATTGTACTGAGAGCAGTTCTGTCTATGATGATAACTCAGCTTATTCATATGTTCGACAAAAATATCTTTTTTAGAATCTTTATCTAGTGAGAACGGCGATTTAATATCAAAGATATCATCCAATTTATATTCGTGCATTAAATAAACCCTTTAATCTTAGTTTTTAAGAGAGCATCATTGATATCAAAGTGGTCACCCACATAAGTCAATGTATCGCGTGATTCTATTTTATAAGAAAAAAACGGGTCTTGATCAGGAACCAATAAATGAGTCGCCCTAAACGTCATAGTCTCAATTCTGAAGGCTTTCTGATGTAAAAATTCGTCCACTTCACCTAGAATCTTAAACACCTTATCGCTGCTATAGCTAACATCATTTGTTGAAATAAATTCAGCAAACTGTTTGGTGTTCTGTCGCTCTGCAAGATAGATTGGGCAGATATTAATATTGAATTTTGAAAAGTTATTGCCAAGCAACGCTGATAGGCAGGTACCAAGTGAGTGAGAAATTATCGCAACAATATCCTTACTCTGAGAAATGTTCTCAATTTTTAATTTAAAATCGGATAAAAACTCAACAATCGATGTGACTAATGAATAATTAATATCAATAAGAATCACATTATAGTTTCTAAAATATTTTAAATATGGCAGCCAAAATCCAGGGCCCGTAAATAATCCATGCATCAGAATAATCGATCTTGGCTTAGACTTACTTAGGGAGATGATTTCGAACATTAACCCAAATCGCTTAATTTAATAGTTTCTTCTTCACCTAAATCACGCAACAAAACTTTGCCCAACACAAGGCTAGTATCAGCTGGAGAAATGCCAGTACCAGGCCGTTTAAAAGATAAATCATCAGCAGAAATTACATGGCCTGCACTCAAAGCTGTGCGTGTAATTACGCTACGGCGCATATTTAGCCGTTGAGCCATTTCATCTTCATGGACAATGCGCTCATTGGAACCCAAAGCTAAATGAGTAGCCTTACAAGAACTTATTAACCTCTCCATATCATCAGGGCACATCGCCATTTGATTATCCATACCAATTATTGAGTTATCTAATGTGAAATGTTTCTCAATAATTGAAGCCCCAAGAGCCACTGCAGCAATACTGGCTTCAATACCTAGAGTATGGTCCGAATACCCAATGGGGAAACTATTTAACTTATCTCTGAGCAAATGAATGTTATTAAGGTTTATTATCTCAGGAGGTGAAGGATAAATAGATACACAGTGTAGAACTGATATCCTGTTATTTCCAGTGTTAGAGATAACATCGACAGCTCGCGAAATTTCATCGTAGTCGGCCATTCCAGTCGATAAAATAATACTGGTGCCAGTCTCACCAATATATTTCAAATAAGGCGTATTAGTGATCTCCATAGAAGCTATTTTGATAAATGGGACATCACATTCCTGAAGTAAGAAATCTACTTCAGCGTTTGAGTATGGTGTAGACGCAAACGATATATTAATGCTTTTACAGTAGAGAGCTAGCTCCTTCTGCTGATCTGAGCTTAGAGAAAATTTATTTACAAAACGTTTAGCTATTGGATTATTTCTATAATAACTATTTGAATAAAGCGTGTCAGCAGACCACGATTGGAATTTAACACAATCAGCACCTACACGAGCAGCCTCCTCGATCATTTTCACAGCAATATCCATTTTGCCAAAATGGCTTGTATTCATTTCAGCTATAAAATATGGCCGCCCATAATCACTAATTTTTACCTGATTATTAAATGATATTTTAGACATTTCAAATTCCTAAAGATCGATTGGGTCTATTATCATTTCAGACAATAACAATTCCCGATTAATAAACGGCCATTGGTCCTCCAGCGGCCTACGAACAAATTTACCAGTAGATGTTTTAGCATTAGCAACTTCAATATACTGTTGATCATGACGCCCCATAATCTCACATAAAACAGGCCCATCCATCGACAATACATTGCTTATTTGATTGTCTAACTGAGATGGTGATTCAATTAAGTAATATGACATATCAAAAACTTGAGCCAACTTTTTGAAATCAGGAACAGTAACTCCATCGTCTGGGTTTGTTCCAATAGTGCGTCTACGGAACAATTCTTTTTGGCGGCGCTCAATGATTGAGTAAACATTATTATTAATTACAATTAGCTTTACTGGAATTTTATGATGCCTAATAGATTCTAGCTCCTGCATATTCATCATAAACGAACCGTCACCAACAACGACTACAAGTTGATTTTTTGAAGCTGCAAAAGCACCTACTACAGCCGGTATCGAATACCCCATGGCTCCCTGCGAGTATGGATGCACAGAACGGCGTCCTGCACCAAAGTCCATATTAGTAGGCAAGATCACTTCAACAAATCCTGAATCGGTAATAACATTAGCATCATTATTCAAATTAATAGAAAGAGCGTTACAAAGCTGGTATAAATCAATTTTTTCTTCATTAATAAAGTAAGCTTCTTTTGACCACAGCATTTTCCAGCTCTTAGTTTTGTCGACCCAGCTTGAAATGTCACCAGTCAGTTTATCAACACCAATGTCTTCAAAAAATTGGGCTAAGTCAGCCAATATTAGCCTATCAATTTTCACAGACTCTTTGGAATGCTCAACAGCATCTATATCAACAACTATTGTCGTAGCCTCTCTTCCAAATTTGCAAAAATCAATACCAGTAGTTAATGAGTTCAAGCGGTTGCCTAAAACTAGAACCAAATCGGAATTTTGAACTGCGAAAGATCCTGCCCTTGAGCATCCCATACTCCCAAATGAACCTATACAAAGGTCATTTGACAACGAATATATATCTGGACTACTGCCGGTGTATACCACTGGTATCTGGTTAGTCTCTGAAAATTCCTTTAATCGGAGCTCTGTTTCTGACGCTCTGACACCTGCACCAATAACGATTATGGGGCGCACACTTGACTTTAAGCTAGACCTTAGAAAATCCAAATCATTGAGTGTTATAGACTTTATAGTTGAATTAAAAATATTTCTTTTTAACTCTTGTGGCTCAATCCGTGCACTTTGGATATCAAGCGGTATATCAATCCAGACCGGACCTTTTTTACCTGAATTAGCCAGGTAGAACGCTTCATCTATTACAGCCCCTATATCGTTAGGATCTTGAACAGTAACAGCATACTTTGTAATTGATTTAACTATACTTACAATATCCGATTCTTGCTGTCCGAATGTTCTTATAGCAAGGCCCGTGTGAGCTTGTGTTTCGCGTAAGGTGTTTTGTCCAGAAATAAACACGACAGGTAAGCCATCCTGCCAAGCTGTCAAGACACCGGTAACAGCATTTGTAGAGCCACATCCAGTAGATACCAAGCAAACACCAATATCATTTTTCAATTGGGCATACGCATTTGCAGCATATGATGCTGCTTGCTCATGATGCATACAAAAATGCTTTAGCTTTTCATTCTTAGCAAGGGCATCCGTTAAAAAAAGTGCTCCTCGCCCAGTAACCAAAAAGACTGAATCAACACCAGCCTTTTCAACTCGTTCAAAAACATAATCCGATAAACGCATATTAACTCCTTGGCCGAAAAGTACTCAAAACATCAGGAATGGCTACAACAAATTTTGCAGAACAAGCGACCTCATTGCCGACAAAGCTAGTAGCTGAACCTATGCCCAGTCCACGTTTAAAAGAGTCAAGCTTAGCGTTAATTATTAACGTTTCACCAGGAATTATCTTTCGTTTGAAATTCACATCGTCCATCTTGAGAAAATTAGTCTTTTTACCCTGAAATCCCTTGATTGTTAAAATAGTCATTATGAAGGTCTGCACCAAAGTCTCAACTTGTACAAACCCCGGAACATTGGGTTCGTCATCGAAATGTGCGGGAAAAAACCACTCGTTATAAGTAAAACACTTAAGTCCAGTAGCCTTAACGCCAGGCTCTACATCATAAACACTGTCCACAAATAGCAATGGATACCTGTTTCTTTGGCACGCCTGAATCCCCATCACATCGAATGATAAAAGTTCGCTAGACATCAGAAAACGAAACTCCGTACTTGGCCAAAATATCTTGGCCTATTTTATAAGATGACATGTCAATAATATCATCAACATCCAATTCAATTGCAAACTTATCCTCTAACGCTGCAACTAATCCCATATGACCAACACTATCCCATTCAGGAATATCCTGATATTTAAGAGACTCTACGTCTTCACATTGAAAAGATTCTTCAAAAACTGATTTATACTTTAATAAATTGCTCAACTAGATTTCCTCCATAACGTCTAAAATATTTTGAACTGTAAACATAGCATTGATCTTATCAGAGCTAATATCCGTTCTACCAAAATTTTCTTCCAATAATACAATCAATGACAATGCAGCCATAGAGTCCCAATATTCCATTTCGGAAAGCCCTGTTGTAGGGCTTATCATACTCACATCCTGCTCAAGCAACTCTGCTATAAGCTGCATTTTTTTTTCAATATCCATGCTTTCTCCTATCGATAAGTTTTAATATTGATTAGAATGCTAATGCTAACATATGGTTCTGTTGATTTGCACCCCAATTAGATTATCCGCCCACCGTCTACATAATACGAACGGCCAGTGGAAAATTTTGACATAGAGCTTAATAAAAAAATGGTAAAATTAGCAACATCCCTGACCTCTCCTAATCCTAATAACTGTTTTGCGGCCTGAGTGGCTATAAATTCAGGATTTTTTCCTGAAAAATTTTCAGTCATATTTGTCATTATTAAACCAGGCTTAAGGGTGTTAATCCTGAAGCCACGCGGTGAAATCTCTTGAGCGATTGTCTTTATTGATCCATCCATAGCTGCCTTTGAAGCTGAGTATATGGTCTGGCCTTTCTCACCCATCGACGCTGATGTAGAAGAAATTCCAACAATTACTCCACCATCAGATATTTTTTTATATACAAAAACTCTAACTAACTCCAAAAATGAATAAAAATTCACCCTCATTACACGATCATAATCACCCGCTTTTAAATTCCTAAGTGGCTTTATAGGTGATATTCCAGCCGAATGGACAATTCCAGAGAATACCCCAAAATCTTCATAGATTTGAAACATTAATTCTTCTATTTCATCTGTGTCATGTAAGTCAAAAATATAATATTTATTATAGGAAGTTGCGGCCATTAACGAAATCGTCTTTTCGAGTCCAGTTTTGTTTGTTCCTAATATTGCGACATTTGCACCTAAATTACTTAGCAGTATAGCTATGTCTCGACCGATACCCGATGATCCACCAGTCACTATGTAACTTTTACCTTTAAACTCATCAAATAAGTTCATCATTCCATCCATTATTTAGTTCTGTAATTGGTAAAAAATTAATGTTTTCAGATTCTAGAATATTTACGCCTAATGAAAGACCAACACCAAATCCACACATCAAAATTCGCTTGGCGTTTAAAGAAGCAATATCTGAATGGTTATGACAAAGTGTTGTAGGTATTGAGGCAGAGCTTGTATTGCCATAGCAATCTAAAGAATACAAAATTTTATCTTTGGGAATATCTAGTTTTTTTGAAATCTGCTCAATTATGAATTTATTTGCCTGGTGAAATACAAAATAATCTACTGTGGATACGTCATTACTGGTCTCTTCGAGGCATCGCCTGACCACTCTAGGCACCTCTTTAATTGTAAAATTAAACACATTAATACCGTCCATATGCGCGTCATACAGACTTCTTTCAATATTATCCCCATAGTTTATAACAGAAGCGCCGACATCACTATGCCTAGATCCACCCGCTGGGATTATCAAACTTCTAAACCCATCACCTAGCGTTTCAATGTGATACATTTGCTTCGTACCTACCGCTGAGTCATCAAGTAATGTCGCGCTTCCAGCATCACCAAATAAAAGAATTTGGGACTGATCATTAATGTTAACTTTGTGGTTTGCATCGCCACACAACAACAATACTCGATTAACATTAACCATAGCCAAAAGAGACGACGCAATAAACATTCCATAAATATATCCGGTGCATCCTTGGTTAACGTCAAAAGCTAGAACATCATTTCTCAATCCCAATCTATGCTGCAAAACACAAGCAGTCGCTGGGCTACCTCCATAATCAGGGTACTGAGTAACGAAGACCAAAGCATCTATACTGTCAGCAGTTAACTCTAGAGATGATAAAAGATGTTTAGCAGCTTGAAAGCAAAGGTCTGATGATGTAATCAAAAAGTCAGAACTAGTTACACTAGCTAACCTCCGCTCTGATACGCCCGTCATTCTGGTGAATTTCTTTATTGTATCCACCCCCCATCTATTCTCATGGCTGACTATTTTGTCCACGCCAGATGGAACGCAAACAGAAATACCTCTCACTGAAGCATTGGAACTATCAATCATATTTTATCACTTCCGTAAAATTAATTAGCTTATTTTCTTAGCAGGATTCCCAAAAACCGATGCCCCAGCATCCACATTGCGAATAATTACACTACCTATTCCAAGTTTCGCATCATCGCCAATAACTTTACCTGGCACTACAAGTACTCCTGAACCTGCCATGACTCGCCTGCCAATCGTGACGTTACCATTGATCAAACAACCCCCTGAAATAGTAGAATAATCACCTATAACAGCATCATGGCCAATACCTGCATTTAAAATAGTACAATATTTTCCAATTTCCACATTGGGGGAGACTTCAGCATTTGGGCAGATAATTGTACCCTCGCCAATATCAACAAATTCTGAAACTTGGGCTGTAGGGTGTATTAATGTACTAAATACTGCACCTTTACCAAGCATTTCTTTGACTACTTTTTCTTTCAAACTAGGTGACCCAATTGCAATAAGAAACTCTTGGTTAGCTTTAGGCGTCCAGTTACTTACGGACGAAAGAATATTGTAGTCGCAAGCGTAACCGTCAAGATCAAATAATGACTCACTCAGAAACCCTTTTATAACCCAACGACGATTTTTTCTATTTGAGTCTTTCACCCACTGGAGCACTTCTCGACCAAATCCACCCCCACCTACTATTATTAGTTCTTTCATAAATCACTATACCTAATTTTTCCACTACTAGTTCGAGGTATCGCATCTACCTTTTGAAATATAAAAGCCATACTATTTAATTTTGTACGTTTTGATAATTCTGAACTAATAATCTTTGTGTCTAAACTACCAACATAGAAAATCAACAATTTTTCAGCTTTTTCCAAACACACTATATCTAACTGCGGTGCTATTTTTCTTAGGAGATTCTCAATTTCGTCGAGAGATACTCTCAAGCCAAAAACTTTTGCAAATCGCTTGCTGCGCCCAGTAATATAATAGAAACCGTCATTATCCTTATAACCAAGATCTCCTGTATGTAGAACTCCGTTCAATGATTCGCCCAAAGCGAGATCAGCATAGTCATTAGAATATCCCATTGAAACACTTGGCCCTCTGAAAACAAGCTCACCCGTTACATTGGCCGAGTTTATCAAATTACCCTCTACTAAAATTGCAAAGGCTCCTCCTGCAATTGGCTTCCCAATACTATTAATTTTTTCACGAACTATATCTGGTGACAAAAAAGACATTCTAGAGGTCGCTTCGGTTTGGCCATACATTACAAAAAACCGTATGTCTTTTTTCTCACAATAATCGACCAGTCGAATCTTATCTTTTTCTGGCAAATGCCCACCAGCCTGAGTTATCAGTCGCACATGAGGCAATTCTCTTTTTAGGAGACCAATTTTTATCATCATTTGATATAAATATGGAACACCAGATAATGATGTAATCCTGTGCTGATCAATTAGCTCCCAAAACTGCCGACTCATCACTGTGAGTTTGGTCGTTAGGATTGATGCTCCAGAGAACAGATGCGTGTTGATTACCGACAAGCCATAGGTATAACTCATTGGCAACATAGTGATACATACGTCACTACTAGACATGTCCAGGTAGTTTGAAATTGCCACTGTGTTTTCACGGATATTGTCATGAGAGATCTTTACATATTTTTTACTGCCCGTACTACCGGAGGTAGTTAGTAAAAGGGCAAGATCGCTATGTATGGCTGTAGTGTAATTGCCGTCGTTTAAATCAACTCTGTAATCAAGCTCAGATAGTAGGTTTACAAAACCTGAGACATTAGATGACTCTAACGGGGATGCTATATACTTTGGCCTATATATATTGACAATCTCTGAAAATTCTTCATCCGTGGTGTCAGAATCAATAAGTAACACTGGTACTTTCTGTGAAATAGCCGCTGCGTAAATCAAAATAGAACCCGGGCTATTTCTGGACTTCAAAATCATCAAGCCTTGCTGATCCAACATGCTACCGAGCTGAACTGCAAAGGCATGTATAAATTCATACGAGACGACCTCGCCTGACTCTCCAATAATTGCTGGATTTTTGCCAAATTTTAAGAAATCAAACAAAGAAGTTATCCTACAAAAGAAGTTGATTCATTGTGAAGGTTCTCTATGTTGTCAGTATATGAATCCCTAGCTATAGAGATAGGAAGGATCAAACAGTCTTCAAGTCTAAGCACTCCCACACCCAATGATAATCCAATACCAAACCCACACACTAATATGCTTTCATTGACCTTGGCTTCTCTCTGACGGGCGTAATGGTCACACATAGTTAGGGGGACAGTAGCAGCGCCAGTGTTACCATATCTATCAATGCTTATCGGCATCTTGGCCTCTGGGATACGTGATCTCTTTGCAATATTTTTCAGGATAAACAAGTTAGCTTGGTGCATGAAAAAATTATCTATTACATCAGGGTTTACATTACATTCCTGATAAAAGCTTTTTATCAGTTGTGGTACCTCAGTAATCGAAAACCTAAATACTTCTGCCCCATTCATATAACCATCAAAGTCGCTTCTTACAACACCTGGCTCTCTTTCTACCCGTGCAAACGATCTCTCCCTGTGGCGATAACCGCCAGCCGGAACGATTAAGCTTCTATAGCTTTCCCCAATTGTCCTTAACTTAAATTTACTGATATCTTTCGCTGTCTCAGCTTTCTCCATCAGGATAGCGGAGCCTGCATCAGCAGAAAGCATAGTCAGGCCCCTGTCCAATGGCGAACAGTGCTTACTAACCGTATCGCCACATAACAGCAATACCCGACTAACACCTTTAGTTTGAAGATAGGAAGAAGCGATGGTTGTACCATAGACAAAACCAGAACAAGCCAAGTTAATATCAAAGGCCAAACACTCTTGGCTTAAATCCAACCGATATTGAAGCACGCAAGCTGTTGACGGAGCCACATAATCAGGAGTCTGCGAAACAAATAATAGGACATCAATGGAGTTTCGATCTATATTTAAACGATCCAAAAGTTGGTTGGCGGCAGAAAAGCATAGATCAGAGGTAGTCATATCTGGACTTGATATATGGCCTTGCTTCATCCCAACATTTTTTATAAATTTTTTGACTCCCTCCTCCCCTATAAAACTAGAAAAAGACTCTGTAGACCGTATCATCTCAGGCACAGAGGTTGCCATCCCTACCATCTTACAACTCTTAAATTCTAAGTTTGCCACAAAAACCCTCCAAGACAATCAAACCAGACACTATTTCGCTGGAATTATGCACTAATCAGTAATACTAAGATCCCTAGAATTAGACATCTCTAGTGGAATTCTTGGTATAAGATTTAAAATTTTAAATACATCGAAGTGCTTGTTCACTATAACTACTACCGTTAGAACTATTATTTTAAAATACATACTTAGGGACCTATTCTCCACATACCAGATTTCCAGCTTCTCTTTATATGGCGATATTACTAGCTTATAAAAACTAGCTGCATCCTCTCTATGGGAATAGTATGACTCTTCATCTCTCAACACTAACGAACCTATGCCTGCTAAACCGGGTCGAATTGACCTAATTACAGCTGAAGCCTCATGGGTGTAGTTTAACTCGCCCTCAGGAACTAAGGGGCGCGGCCCAATAATACTCATGTCCCCTTTTAAAACATTGATAAGTTGGGGGAATTCGTTTATCTTTGACTTTCGCAGAAACCCACCCAGTGGTAGCACTCTAGGATCGTTTTTAAGCGTTAGAGTACCGCCCAAGAGATCTGGACTATTTTTAAGCATAGTAGCGAATTTATAGACGTAAAAGTCTTTTCCTAACCGACCTATCCTTTTTTGTTTATAAAAAATCTCACCCTCACCACTAAAGCGAAGTGCCAATACTATTATTAAAAGAATTGGACAAAACGCAAGGATAGCTAAAAAGGAAAAAACTATGTCGAAAAATCTTTGCATCACTTACATTCTCCCGTCAAGATATTTTCCAGTTTCTTTGTGATCAAAATCAGATATTAATTCATTAAAAAGATCGACCAACAGGCCTTTATGCCAAGAATTACTAGCCCGAATACCCGCAATCGTTTTCAGGAAATAGTCTAACTGAACCGAATTATAGATAGCCGAGTTCTTTATTACTCCAAGATTGGCAAATCTATCCATATCCAATATTTCACTTTCAGTAAAAAATTCCTCGAAATCTTTTTCGCCCGATGTATCAGACTTGAAGAAATAACAGGGCCAGCGCTTAGAGGCTATTAAACCAGCTGCACGATCGCGAGCTTCATGCTCTGTTTGACACTCATAAGGCTCATAGCCTAAGCCATTAAGATAACGCTCTGCAATATCTGAAAAGGTGGTGAGATGAAGTTGCTCGCTGAGCTTAGGAAAGAAAATATCCCTATTTTCTCCGAGCAAACAAGACATAAGACATAACTCGCCCGACTCTTGAGGAGTCACAAAATAACGACGAACGTCATTTGGTGCCGAAATTGGCTGCTGTTTAGCAAACCGTTGATTAAATCCATGTAAGAGCGAACCATCGGAGAAGGCAACGTTTGCAAACCTTGCCATAGAAATGGCCATTTCCTCACTTTCACGCATTAAAAACATCTCCATAATTCGCTTACTAGCACCCATCATGTTAACAGGATTAGCGGCTTTATCTGTCGACACACAAAAATACTTCTTTGCTCCAGATTGCTTTGCCAGATTAAGTGTTTTAATTGTGTTTAATATATTAACCTGGACTAGGCGCATTAGTGTAAAAGGATCTTTTTCACTACGGACATGCTTCAATGCAGAGAGATTGAGCACGTAATCGTAACCCCCGCTAGACTCCATAAGGGCTCCAAACTCTCTGCTTCCACAATCAATTGCAAAGGTACGAAAATCGCCTTCAATATACCCGAGCGTACTACGTATATCTCGCACTAGCTCGACCATATTATTTTCGCTAATATCAACGACATGTAAAGCGATTGGATTTCTTTTAAATATCTCACGGGTTACTGCCTGACCGATTGATCCCGCGCCGCCAATCACCAGAAATCTACTAACAGAAACAAGCTCCGCCATTTCTTGATTACGAGAAGCAATATCAGTTTCAAGCAATGACTGTGTTCTACCTATCAATTTTAAAATATTCATCGGTTCAATCCTCAGACAGATCAGACAGCCATCCTTTTGGTACACTAGAAGGAATATTAACTACCCGATCCACAAGCCACTTAGAGTTTACAAGACTGTCAACCTGACAATCCTTAAACATCGCAAGTTCAGACATTAATTGCCAAATAGGTCGTGTCATTACACCTTTCTCATTAGTAGTAGTTATAAATTTCTTTCTGTCCTCACTAGAGTCAAGTATTATCGCATTAAGCCAATGATTTGCGCGATTCGAACCTTCAGCACGCGCGAATTTCACACCATTAGCGTCACAAAACTCACCCCACTTCGACGCAACCTCGGACTTTATAGTCAGAAATTCTTCTAGGCGCTCCATTTGAGCACACCCTAAAGCGGCATTTAAATTTGGCATACGGTAATTGTACCCAATCTCGTCATGAACGAATTCATAAGGGTGGGGAACCTTAGCGGTAGTAGTAATATGTTTAGCACGTTTAGCTAGCTCTAGGTCGTCCGTAATAAGCATGCCGCCACCACCCGTCGTAATGACCTTATTACCATTAAAACTAAGCGTTGCCATCTTTCCAAAAGTACCCGTGTGCCTGCCGGCCACATAACTCCCAAGTGACTCAGCAGCGTCCTCAACTAAAGCAATTCCCCAATCATCACAAATACTAACTATTTCTTCCATTCGACATGGAAACCCAAATGTATGCATGGGTATGCATGCCGCTATGCGCCGGCCAGTTCCTTTATTCAAAGCCCCCGAGCTTGTCTTTTCTGCATGTGTCTCTAGAAATTCTAGTAATGCATCGGGACTCATTCCCATAGTCTCTAAATCAACATCGACAAATACTGGATGAGCACCCGCATAGGTTATTGCATTGCAGGTTGCTACAAATGTCAGTGCCTGTGAGATAACCTCGTCTCCAATATTCACTCCGGCTAACTCAATAGCCACATGCAAAGCTGCTGTACCATTTACAGTAGCCACCGCATACTTCGCACCTGTATATTCGGCAATTTTTTCTTCAAATTCAGTAACCTTTACACCGACAGAAGATACAAAATTTGAATCAATACAATCAACCAAATATTTACGCTCATTTCCTTCAAAAATGGGGCGGTGAAGTGGGATAAATTCGTCACCATATAAATTTCGTGCCAAATCGCAAAATTTTTCAATCATTTCTTTTCCTCAACAAAGAAAAGATTAATAGCGCAATGCACTCTAAAAAACTCCTTCTAAATTGGAGACAGTTTCTTATCAAAAAACGGATATTTTTTGATTCCAGTGCATTTAATATCTTAACCTCATCGGATGTATTTTTAATAAAATTACGATTAAACATGATTTGATCGTAATACCAATTTTCCCATATGTTCTTACTCCTATACAAAACCCCGCGCAACCCGCGCAGCGAACCTTGGACATTATTAGCGTGTTGGCGATAAAGAATATATGAATTTTTATCATGATAGATAGTGTATTCATGGGATCTTGCTAGAGTATAAATCAACCAATCATGAGAAAAACCAGCCTCTAGAATCAATTTGTTTTCAACTATTTTTTTCTGAACAAACGTAAAAAAAGACGGGGATAAAACATATGTACAACCTGCTGAAAGGCCTTGGAAAAGATAATCAAATTTTTTAAAAATAACCTTTCCTTTAATATTAGAAGTATTATCTTTACCTTCACTAAATGCTGTGAGTGAAGAAGAGTAGAGATCATAACCTTCAGAAATTCTGTTCAACGCAGTTCTAAGTTTATAGGGTAACCAAATGTCATCCTGATCGGCAAAACAAATGCAGCTTTTGTTCTGCACATCTATATGCAGTATCATTTCCAAAAAGTTTAGCGCGGCTGACCCACCATTTTTAGTACTTTCTAACACAACTAGCCGACCAAGCGGAGCAGGGTATGATTTTATTATTGCAACCGTTTTATCAGTTGAGCCATCATCTCTAACATAAACTGTAACAGAGACGTCTTTCTGAGAATAAATACTATCAAGCTGGCGTTCTATAAATTTCTCGCCATTAAAGGTTGCAAGAAGCACAACTACATTAGAGACAAACTTAGGCATATATTTTTCTTCTATAATTTGAGACTATTCTCAAGTAAGCTAGGCGCTTATAATCAAAGCAAAAAATTTAATGAATTTTACACTACAAACGCAGCAATAAAATTATCGAAATGTCAGAGCACTTAGTAGAGCTCGTCCTGAAATATTACGCAATGTCAAAATAGACAGCTTAAACAAATTCGTTTCATTTTCATTGAAACTATTATTAAGAAATTTGAATGAATCGATCTTAATGAGGTCCTTCCGGTATTCAGTCGCAAAAATTAAAAACTGTTTAATACGCAACATCGATCCGATACCACTACTTTTAATTAACATTGTTAATTTGCGCCAAAAAGATTGAATCCCGATAACATTACCTCCATGCTGACGATACAAAATTGAAGAGTTTTGATCGTAATGGAATCTACCCAAGTACATTGCAGTTAAATAGAGCCACCAGTCGTGCATTAAAATATTAGATAAATCTCTAGGGATTTGAACTAATTTCAAAAATTCATAATTCCATGCAGAAGAACATCCCGTGACTGAATTTATAAAAATTGGATCAAAAAGTGCTTTACTTTGCCTATGCTGGTAAGTTCCCAGAGCGTTTAATTTTTTATCAACTATATTAAGCGAAGAGCTATAAAGAGTAGGTACATCCATTTTTTTTAGCGCTGCATAGCTATGTTCAATTTTTTTTGGCAGCCACAGGTCATCTTGATCTGAAAAAAGATAGATGTCAGCAGCATCTAAAGTTTTTGCATATTTCAAAAGCTGAAAAAAACTTGCACATGGTCCTATATTTGATCCTTCATCAAGGAAAATATTTTTATGCTGCAACTGATAGCTCTTTATCATATTAATTGTATTATCAGTGGAGCCATCATCCCGGATATATACAAATAACTCATCAATTCCTTCTTGGCTCAGAATACTTTTCATCTGAGCGTCAAGAAACGATTCTCCATTAAAAGTCGACATTAAAATAACCGCTTTCACTTATAGTCCCCTAAATTAAAGATGCGTCAAAACGCACGATGAGCCAAATCATTTCTGTTCTTATTATTTGCGTGTGCAAAAAACTTATTAGATGCAGCCACAATCAAACAAACAAAGAGTGTCAATCCATGAATAGTAAAAAGATAAGGATTAGTGAACGTGAGCATAAAAAAGAACAAGAGGCTAACATATACAGAGCTATTGCTACTGACTTTGATCATTCTGTGCCTAATTGAATTATTTATGGAATAATGAATCAAGTAAAGAAGTCCAGTGACATATATTATTCCAAGTAAACCTGTCTTCATAAGCAGAGCAATATAAGTCAATTCATAGCTAAAAGAGGCAGATTCACTTCTGACAACGGTAGCAGAAGCCCCAAACCCACTACCGAAAATTTCCGATCCCTCCAAACTTTCAAGTAGAGACATGGCTTGAATGTATCTTGCTGAGTCAGGTTTTAATACTGACTGAATATCAAATATTCTGGAAGTTTCAGTCACACCTAATCCATAACTAAGAACCACAACAATTAGGACTACACACGCACTGAAACCTACCAACTTAGTCTTCAAAGAAGCAAGTGTAATGAAATTAACTACAAACGCTATTACGGCACAATAAAAAACTGCCCTAGTGCCAGTTGCAAAAGCGGCCACTAAAAAAAATATAGATGCCAAAAAATACAACTTATCAGACCGTTTTAATAATAGTATGGACCAAGGAAAAATTGCACACGATATCCAAAAAATTCTAAAACTTCCATCTGGCATAGGGCCAATATAAAGCCCATCAGAGGTCCCGCCTAAGATAGAATAAAATAATTTGAGAGCATATGCATAACCAGTCTCCAACGAAAAGTTTGCTTTGAACCATAACGTAACAACTATGACACCTAGTATAGCCGACCAAAGTATTAAATCTTTCCTAATAGTTTCTATTCTACTAGTATTTCTTAGCCTTAAAGCGCTAAAGATAAAAAGAAAATAAATGACAGGTTTAATTTCTTCTACCGAGCTGCTAAAATTTCCCTGTTTTAACAATGGAATAATAAAACCCCAAATTAAAAAATAAAATACAGCTCCTAGTAAAGGATATATAGCAATTAAACTAAATGATTTTCGCTTTAATAAAAATATTACTGAAAAAGCAAAACTAAGGCCTAACAATAAGTGTCTCTCTGAGATACTACCCCAAATTTTGATACCCATAGGACCCAGAAAAATAATATCAAAAATTAAAAATCGCATCAAAAAAAATTCGATCTTTTTGAGAGAAATGACCTTCATAGACTGAAAAGCTAGATTCATCGGACGTAAACCATAATTTAATCTTATAACTTTAATTAAAACTTTACATTAATTACTTATAAATTTGAACAGCTTATTGACCAAGACCCGCCGATCAAAATTTTGCTCAACAAATTTTTTATTACCATACCCGACTGATCCATCAGAATTTTCCTTCAATAAAGCTTCTAGATGAACCGCCAAAGATGCAACCTTCGTTTTCTCTGGAACAATCCACTTATAATTTTCTGGTAGCATTTCTTTAGTTCCAGCAATATCCAAGGCTAGAACTGGAACTCCTATAGAGCCAGCCTCGAGAACAACTCTTGGCAACGCCTCTTGACGGGAAAGCATTACAATAACACTACATTCAGTTATTTCAGGAATTACATTTTCAACTAAACCAGTTATTGCAACTTGATTATTATCCCTAAACTGGCCGCTATATTTCGATAAACAAAACCTTTCGTCCAATATATCACCAATGATTTTATATTGATAAAAATATTGATGCTTATTACAAAAGTTTATTAATGCATAAAAGCGATCAATACCCTTTCTGTAATCTAACCTCCCGATTATACCTATTATAGGCTCTTCAGTCTTTATTAATTGACTTTGATCACCAGAAGAAAACCCTTCAAGTTTAATTCCGTTATGAATAATCTTAATTTTATTTTCATCTGCATACTTGAAGACCCATTTAGCAGTTGAGTGTGATACACAGATCACACCAGTCATAAATCTAAGTAAATATATTCTCAAAAAACCAAGTCTATTTTGCTTTACCATTTTCTCAGATTCTCGAACGTACACAAATGATTTAAAACCAAGTAGTTTACAGGCCACCATGGCGCGCAAATTTGTAGTAGAATTGATCAGGACTCTAGTCTCTTTGTCATGCTTAAATAAATAAACTAGTAGCTTTAAAAAATTTATTATATTAGAAACTACCCCTGGCGAGCTACTAATGCTAAGAATCTTTATTGTGTCGCATAAAGACTGAAAGCTCTCGATTTGAGATCCCCCACGCATAGATACCAGATGAACTTCTATGGAATGATTCATTTTAATCTCTGAAAGGATATTTTTCAAAGAGGTAGGCGCTCCTGATGAATCCATTGTATGACTTACAAAAATAAATTTTTTCATTGCTATTTTAGGTATTCCTATAACCTTGATTAACCACAACTGAACTTCGTTATTAAACTATTCAAACCAATAAACTCGATTACTTATTTTTCCATTTGGGAAAATCGTTTCCATAGGCCCAACATCCTTAGACACCACCGCATTAGCAGCAACGATACTGTTTTCATAAATAGTCACGCCTCCTATAATTCGGCATCCAACACACAACATTACATTACTCTTAATTTGAGGCATTTTATCTACAGTCCCAGGCCTCATCTTACCAAGGGTAACATCATTAAATATAATTGTACGCCCTGATAAAATCACACCCCCACCAATTACTAGCCCAAAAGGATGTGGAAAATACAATTCTTTGCCAAAGATTACTTCACTGGCAATATCACTACTATAAAAATAATTGATTATTGCAAAATAAAATGAGCTTAGGAATGCAGGCTTTATAGATTTTGCCAATCTAAGGTGAGCTGAAAATCTTCCAGATTTAGTGAGTAAAAAACGAATGTAGTCACGAAAAGAAAGCGAAATATCGTCGGTAATAAATGGTCCGTTCATTTTAGAGTAATTAACAAAAAACCTAACATCTGAATTAAAGGACTCTAAGAAATTATTTTTTAGAATACTCACTTAACCCCCCATCTAGAATTAAAACTCTTGACAAATTGGGCATAAGAAAGCTCCAGCAAACTTTCTAGCGTCGCATCCCCCTTTAAAAGCCCTGAATTAAACAAACATTTTGTAACTAAAAATTGTATATGTGGTGGATGAGAACCAAAGATAAGTTGGTAATCTACAGCCTCCATTGATTTAGGCCTATATCCCGGCATTGAGCCACCACTAAGATTGAAGTCTGTATTGAAAACCATGACCTTTTGGACATCACATGCCAATAAATCTAAAGCCGCGGATTGAACAGCATTTAGATGCCCAAACCGAAATGCACTTTCAACAGGAAGGCATAATTTTTTTTTCATGTAGTCCACTTTAGACATAGCTATTGGCAGTTTAAACACAATCCACTTTGGATTAAGCCGCTCAAAGTACTTTACCCCAAACTTCTCTAAAAGGTATAGACATCTTTCACCTCTGAAATAAACTATATCTACTCTACTACCAATCAATGGAACCAAATCATTTGAAATTTTATCTGTATTGAGGCGAACCACCAAATCGTAAGTATCAATATCATTCCCCATTCGAGCCTCAGAAGGAGCACCACCAACAACAGCTACATGCTTTTTTTCAACAAACTTATTAAAGTTACGAATAGAATTCCGCATTACAATCCAAGATAAAGTCTTGATATAGGTCAAGGTAGAAATTTGTATGTTACTTAACTGTGATTTGAGCATTCCTCGCAATATTAATTTACTTGCAATGAGAGTCCTTAATCCATGCCTTCTAAATATTGATATGAAAAAAAGGTTCCTTCTCAAAATTTCAATAAAAATAATCTGAGAAGACTTAAAATAGCGAAGAGAATTGCAGTAATTATGGAATAAGTGTAATTCCACAAGACTAGATTTTTTTAATAACTTTTTAACTTCTCCATAATTTTGTGAACTTACAAGAACTAAGTTAGAAGATAGCTTTCCAGGATTTTCTTCGATATATCGTTCAAGTTCAGTAACTTTAAATGGATAAATCAACAGGCTTGTAAAAGTTCTAATTTCAATTAAATATTTTTTTTTTGAAACCGGCTGAATCAAATTCCAAAGTTTACTAACTGAAAGGCTCAAAGCACTTTTAGTACGGCAACAAAGATAAAAAATAAATCTTAGCATATTCCACCGTTCAAGATCAAACACAACACAACTAAAAAATTATTCAATTAGGGAGTTTTGCAACAAGTCAAATACAAATCACAGAATTCTCTTACCGCCCCCTCACCACCATTCTTAGTCAAGCACACATCAGCTACCTCACGGACTTCTGTAACAGCGTTATTTACGGCAACATTCACATTAACGCAATCAAATATCTCAAGATCAGGCAAGTCATCACCAATGTGCGCAGAATTATAAACACTATCACCAAATTCCTGAGCTATTTCCTCTAGCGCCCTCGCTTTATCATTTCTATTCATAACTATACAGTCGATTTCAAGCTCATTGAGCCTAAACTCCAACGCACTTGAACCACGCCCTGAAACAACGCCGATCTTAACACCCTTCTCTTTGATCATCTTAATACCATGACCGTCATAAACACTAAATATTTTGATTTCCTCCCCTGCCTGTGAGTAAATGAGCATCCCATTAGTGAGAACTCCATCTACATCAAGAAAAAGCCATTCTATCTCTGCAATCCGGTCTATTAATTTTGAATCCATATTATTGAAGTCTCTCCATCCAAAATTCAAACTGAGATGGATTGTAGGCATCTTTATCAACACCCTCTAATTTATTGAGAATTGCCTGGAAAAAATCAAACTTGAGATTGTGATGGAGGCCCAATTTACGATAGTTATCAGTTACATTAGCGCGTCCACAAAGTATATTAAATGCTACCGGTTGCAAGATCCTCATTTCTTTAGCACTGTAATTGGCCATATAATCTAGTAGCTTTGGTAAGTTTTCATTTGTTACAATTTCTTCTAACTTTAGGTTACCACCCCCTTTTCCTAGACCATTAACGGATCCATCCATATAGTTACATCCTTCACCGTTAAGCATACAATAGTTCAGTGCCGCGCGCCCAGTATGATTGTGCAGATGAAATCCCCATTCGAGATTATTGTTTTTAAAGAGCTCTATCGCAGGTCGATATTTATCCATATCATTGAATAAATTTAAGTTGCCATGGCTATCAGCAAAAGCCGCTATATCTAGATTTGCCCCCACAATCATTGCAGCAATATCAGTGAGCTCATTTTTCGAGTAATTTGTACAGTTTATGACTTGAAAGGAAATTTGCAACCCAGTATGAGACTTTAGTTCGGCTGCAAACAAAAGCGCTTCATTAAAATCACTTTTTCGGGAAGTTATGCGAATAAGTTCAAGCCTAGTATTACCTTTAATTGGGTAATCTTCGAAGTTTCGCGAACAATATGAATAATCAATCATAGCGGCCACAGTAACCGAATGAGGTAAATCTTTACTCAAAAACTCTAAGGTATTTTCATCCATATTGTAAAATGGATTACTACTTTTTTCTGTTTGCTTCCAATAGCCAAGCTCAACAATATGAACCCCTATTGAAGCCATTGTATCGACATGAATTTTAGCTTTTTCAAGATCCCAATTAAAATCATTTACAAAACCGCCATCTCTTAAAGTTACATCTAATAAACGCATATTTTTCTTTCATTATTAAAATTAATCATTCCGCAAGACACCTTGCAACACGCAGATCAAAGTCGGTATCAATATCTACTGCCTCTAATTTAGAGATAGGAAAGTAATAATGGTTATCAGAGATCCGGCGATAGCCATTATTTAAAAAAATCTTCTTTTTTATGATAAAAAATGCACCGTTTAGCACTTTTACAGGCTCTAAACTCTGAGTCTTAATGATTTTTTTATTATCAAAATTTATAGGTTTTTCACCACCAGATTCACCATATACACAAAACTCTTTGACATCCTCTACGCTGCTAACTGAATCGTAATTCTTGCTATTCATTTCTTTGAGAGCCAAAAAAACTGTCGCATCATTTAAAAAAGGCGATGTAATATGAGACGTAATGACTGCCTCATTATCATCTTTTACATGCTCATCTAAAAAACGCTTTATCATTAAAGGGGCTGGACTGGTATCACCTGCGCACTCAATGTCAATATGCTCCTGATCTCTCATATAGGCCAATATGTTAGGCCATCTATTGGAGTTGTATTCTTTGAATATTCTTTCACTGTCAGTATCAATATAGATCTGAAAGTCTTGTCGACGATTCATAAAATACTGGTGTAAAGATACACCCCCAATTTCTCTGAAGTTTTTATCTTTAACTCTCTCTGACTGATCTTTTATAATCAAAAACATTTTTACTTTAGACATTTAAACCTCCCTTTCCATCTAACTCTACGACCTTATCGAACAAAAAATTAATATTTGGATTATGGGAAATTGCTACAACCGTTAATCCTTTGAATTCATCAAAAATAGCTTTCAAAACTTTTATTTCAGTTTCTGTGTCTAAAGCACTAGTAGCTTCATCGAGAAAAAGGATTTTTGGTTTTCTATACAAGGCTCTAGCAATACCAATCCTTTGTTTTTGACCACCAGAGACAAAAGCCCCATCTTCACCTATCTTTACCAATCCAACATCAAAATGTTTTTTAATTAGCATATCTAAATCACAAACACTGGTAATTTTTTTCCAATGTTTTTTCGAAAAGTCTTGTTCCATCACTACATTTTCTTTAACTGAAGCATCAAGCAAAAAAAGATGCTGCGGGACATAGGAAATCTGACTATACCAACTCAATATATTATTAGCATCTAAAGCTATACCATCGATTACAACCGATCCCTTCTGAGGCTGAAGAAGCCCCATTAAAATTTCTATTAATGTCGATTTTCCAAAACCACTTTGACCAGTTAAAAGTATCTTTTCACCAACATGTAAATTTAGCTGGAGATTATCAAATAATTTAGATCCATCACCATGCGCATAACTTATTTGATTTAAACAAACAGATTGATTAATTGATACTTCCTGATTGCCATAACCTACTTCTTCAGAATTAAGCCGGCCAACAAGCTCTGATGCGAGCGATACACTAAACTGAATAGTTGCTATATTCTGAAATATTCGATTTGCTGCAGGTAATAACCTGGTGACAAGGATCATTAAAAATGTTAACTGAGATATCACAAAGCTTCCACTTGGAAGGTGTGCCACATAAAAAACGCCATACAAAATTATAACAATCACTAAAATCTCAATAACAATCGAGGGTATAGCCAGAAGACTAAGATAGCTACCCTGAGGATTTGTGTACTGACTTGTAGTATCATCAAATTTTTCCGTGTATTTATCACGTAAATTACTAATATAAATTTCTGCTACATTTGACATACTTTCAGCTACAAATTTATATCTTTGCTTAGCGGCATTTTCTTTTTGTACAGATAACTGCGCTATACGGGACTTCATAAAAAGGTTTGCAGTTAGAAAAAATATAGCAAGCATGGCTATAACAGAGAATGTTCCAAAGGGGTTAAATATCCCTCCTAACAAAAATACGCCGAGAACAAGCAAAATGTTTGATAGCAATGCCATAATGGGTAAAACCAATCCTGAAACAACCTGACTAGAATCCTGAAGAAGGCTTTTAGCGATCTTTGAACTATGATTATCTTTGTGCCAAGAATATCGGTTGGATAGATATCTGGAATATAGACGCTTTCCAATAGCCCTCTCAACATCCATACCAAATTTAAACTGACCACGCTGAGCTATAATTCGTAAAATTCCACTTAATAAATAAAATCCAGAAACAAGCCCCATTAAATGCATCAATTCAAAGCTTCCACCATCCAATGGCAAAAAATCAGAAAGCTTATTGATAATAGCTATCCTGTCTACATCACTCATTAATATTAAACGGACTACGCCAAACAAAAGCATTAGACCCAACAGCTCGAAGCACAAAGCAATCACTTGGAATGCCATTTGAGCAAGAAAACCTTTCTTTGATCGATCCCCTAAAAGTTCAACAAGAATGTTTGCAATCTTGATGATTGCTGAATTATTATTCTTGATAATCATCATAAAAACCTACCTTAAATCTGGTTAGCCATATTTAAATACCAATCAACAAACTTTTTCATACCATTTTCAATCGTCACTTGTGGTTTAAAGCCATATTTCTCTACAATTGGATTAATGTCCGCGAAAGTAATGGGTACATCACCTGATTGTATTGGTAGATTTTTTTTGATAGCCTTTTTTCCTAAAGCATCCTCAATAGAGCATATGAATTTTTTGAGAGTAACTGGCTGATTATTGCCTATGTTAAGAATTTTAAAAGGGGCAATTGCGTTGGATGTTGAAGGTGAATGAGCAATAGGAGGTCTATCTATAACCAATAAAATCCCATCAATGATATCATCTATATATGTAAAGTCACGTTTCATATTACCATTATTGTAAACATCAATTGGCATACCATTATTGATGGCTTGGGTAAAACTGTAGTAGGCCATGTCCGGCCGCCCGTAAGGCCCATAAACAGTAAAAAATCTTAGTCCCGTGCATGGTATTTTGAAAAGATGGCTGTAAGAATGCGTTAATAATTCATTACACTTTTTAGTAGCAGCATACAAACTTACCGGATAGTCTGTATTATGCGAAGCACTGAACGGTTGCTCTTTATTCATTCCATATACAGAACTTGATGAAGCAAAAACAAAATGTTTGAGTTCCACTTTTCGACAACATTCTAAAAGATTCATAAAGCCAACTAAATTTGAATCTACATAAGTTTCAGGGTTTTCCAGCGAATAACGTACACCAGCTTGTGCAGCCAGATTAATTACAACATCAAAGCAACTAGTAGCAAATAATTCTTTTAATTTCGCAACATTATTAAGATCAAGTTTTACAAATACATATTGATTTGAAATATCATTATCTTTTGTGAATTTATCTAACGCATTGAGCCTATTAACTTTTAGCTGTGGGTCGTAATAATCGTTAAGATTATCAATACCGGTGACATGAAAACCTAACTTCAATAATGCCTTGGTTAAATGAAAACCAATAAAGCCAGCAGAACCTGTAACAAGAACTTTCAACATGAATTAATTTTCTCCAAATAAATCTCTAGTGAAAACTTTTTTTTGTACATCACTTAGCTGATCAGAAAGCCTATTTGCTATAATAATACTAGACAATGATTTAAACTCCTGGAGATCAGAAATAACTTGAGAACCAAAAAACTCAGCTTGCTGGAGGGACGGTTCATAAACAATCACCTTGATACCCTTAGCCTTGATTCTTTTCATAATGCCTTGGATAGCTGAAGATCTAAAATTGTCACTACCTTCTTTCATCACCAACCGATAAAAGCCAACAACTGTTGGATGTTTCTTTATGATTTTATCAGCTATAAAGTCTTTACGTGTTGTGTTGGAAGTGACGATTGCTTGAATGAGTGATTGAGGGACTTGATCATAGTTTGCCAAAAGCTGCTTTGTATCCTTAGGCAAGCAATAACCACCGTAGCCAAATGATGGATTGTTATAGCCGTCACCAATTCTTTCGTCGAGACATACGCCACTAATAATACTTTTAGTATCTATCTCATTGGATAAAGCATAAGAATCTAGTTCATTAAAAAATGCCACCCTCATCGCTAGATATGTATTGGAAAATAACTTGACTGCCTCTGCCTCAGTGGATTTCATATAAAGGATTTCTATATCCGGTTCGTAAGCAGACTGCTTTAATAACTCAGCAAATTCCACTCCAGCTTTAGCAAAACTGCCAACTATTATTCGTGAAGGATACAGGCTATCTGTAAGCGAGTGACCTTCTCTTAAAAACTCAGGAGAAAAAATAATACGATCAGAGTTAAATTTTTCTTGAAGTAACTTTGTGTGACCAACTGGAATGGTTGATTTTATTACCACTAATGCTGTTTTATTTAATCTAAGGGCATCTGCAACAACAGCATCTACCGAACTTGTATCAAAACTGTTTGTATCTGGGTTATAATTAGTAGGAGTTGCAACGATAATGAAGTTAGCATCTTTATAGGCTAAATCTTTATCTAGTGTGGCTGACAAGGACAACGACTTTTCAGCTAAAAAAGAGTCAATCACATTATCTACTACTGTGGATTTATTCATATTTATTAGATTAACTCGAACACTATCAATATCCAGCACAACAACATCATTGTGCTGAGAAAGGAGTATTGCTAGCGAAACCCCTACGTATCCAGATCCAATCACCGTTATTTTTCTATCGTTAGCCATAAGCATAAACCGGCAAAAGCTCTTTCGGAATTGCCTTTGTTGCTGGTAGCATTCGAGTCCCCAACCCTGCTACTGGTATTATTGCTTTGGAAACCGACTTTACAGAATTCATTTTATTTCATCACTACAGCTAACAGTAAGACAAATAGTTTTAAACATCATCATGTTCAATATCCAAAACATTACCAACTGCTTTCTCTAAAAGATTGATTTCTTCCTCTAGCGCCTCAAACTCTTTCTTTTTACGCACAAGGAATTTTCTTGTAACCAAAGATTTCTCACGAATGCCTTTTGGAGTTAACAAATAAGAATATTTTACCTTTTGCGAGTTATTTCTAAAATTTGAAAGCTTTACAAAACCCATGTCAATTAATGATTTTAACAAATAATAGGCAGATCCGTTAGAAATTCCAACTTTTTGGGCAATTTCACGCGTGGTCATTTGAGGGTTTTCATTTATTATTTGAAACACTCTAAACCTTGCGTCTTCCTGATGCTCTCTACGACGACTAGCCATGAATAGCTACCGCACAATGCTTTGAGACAAAGCTTTGTAATTTTAATATAATAATTGACTTAGCTATTTCCATGCGTTCATAAATGAACATGCATGTTTCTACACATACTGTCAACGATATATCTATATTATAATGAGACTATATAATTCAAGTATACAATATGAATAAAAAGATTAATCTTGATAAAATAATCAAAATAATACTAGTAATTTATCATTTTTTAGAGAATATTAGGAATTATCAAATATTTTGTTCAAAAATGAACAATACTTTACAGGTATATTTACATGTCAAAAGAATGGTTCATCCTACAGTTTAAACCCAATTCTCACCATCAAGCGAGAAAAAATTTAACCCAGCAAGGATTTGAAGTATTTTTACCCCTACATGATACCACTTCACGAAAATTATCTCGATTTATAAATACTTCTAAACCCCTATTTCCGGGCTATATGTTTATCAGATTTAATAGAGCAGAATCCAAGTGGCATAAAATAAATAACACTTACGGTGTATCTCGCTTAATTACTTTTAATTCTACTCTTAAACCTATCCCTACCAGCCTTGTTGATAATTTGATGAAGCGATATGATTTATTGGGTAAATTACTGCCTATACAAAAATTAGAAAAAGGCGATCAGGTAACGGTTTTAAAGGGACCTTTTGCAAATTTTATTGCTACTGTTGAAAAATATGAAGCAGATCAACGCATATGGATTCTTATGGATTTAATGGGCAGGAAGACAAAAATTATAGCTCCATCAGATGCCCTTAAGATATCAGATTAAACCATTTGCATGAAATTTAATTATTCAATCCCATAGCCAATTGGGTTTAATTTATGCCAACGCCAAGTATCTTCACAAATCTTCTTTATATTTCTTTCTGGTTTCCAACTTGTTTTCTCAAATGCCTTTGAAGAATCCGCCCAAAAAGCAGCAAGGTCTCCTTCACGTCGAGGTAAATATTTAAATTTAATTGGAACGCCAGATATCTCTTCAAAACTTTTTATCAACTCAAGAACAGTCGTGCTTTTCCCCCCTCCAATGTTTAATATCTCAAACTTATCCAGCTTGCCTTGATTTAAAGCACCTATATGTGCCAATGCTAAATCTACGACATGAATATAATCCCTTTCCCCAGTTCCATCTGCAGTCTCATAGTCATTACCAAAAATATTTAAATGTTTACGCCGCCCACTAGCAACCTGTGCAATATACGGCATTAAATTGTTAGGTATTCCAATTGGTTCTTCTCCAATTAGTCCAGATTCATGTGCGCCAACAGGATTGAAATATCTAAGAATGCATCCTTTTCGTTTTGTATCAACTTTTGTCCAATCATTAATTATGCTCTCAATTATCAACTTAGTGCGCCCATAAGGGTTTACTGGGTTAGTTGGATGTTCTTCATCATATGGTAAATATTGCGGCTTGCCATAAACCGTGGCCGACGAAGAAAAAACAATATTATTACAACCAGCTTTAGACATGGCCAAGAGAAGTGAAATAGAGCCTCCAACATTAACATCATAATACTTCACTGGATCTGATACACTTTCGCCAACTGCTTTCAAACCAGCAAAATGAATAACTGCATCTGGTTCAAAAGTTTTAAAAATTTCATCTATTGCACTTGAGTCACGGATATCTGCATTTACAAATTGCAATTCACAATTGGTAATACCTCGAACTCGTTCAAGTGCAACTTCATGGCCATTACAAAGGTTATCAACAACAAAAATTTCATGACCAGCATTTAAAAGCTCGACACATGTATGACTACCAATATATCCGGCACCACCTGTAACAAGAACTCTCATCTTAATTTTCCAATCTTTTCGCATATTCATATGCAGATGCACTCATAAATCCATCAACAGATCCGCAGTCAAATCTTGTACCCTTAAGATGGATACCTTCTAATAAGCCATCCTGAGCATGCAAATTCAACGCATCAGCTAACTGTATTTCTCCACCGGAACCTGCCGGTAGAGACCTAAGTGTATCAAATATATCTGACGTCAAAATATATCTGCCAATCGAAGCCAGATTAGAAGGCGCTTCGTGCTGTCTTGGCTTTTCGACCACTCCTAGAACTCCATGACCATCAGTTGAAGGAATGATGACACCGTACTGTGAAATATAGGCTTCATCCACTGGCATGACCGATAATTGCGAATTGCCAGTTTTTTCAAATGCATCTACAAGATCAGCCGTAACACCTGGAGCGTAATCCGTTAAAAAATCATCTGCTAATAAAACTGCAAAAGGTTCACCTGCAACTGCGCGTTCAGCACAAAAAACTGCATGACCCAAGCCCAATTGTTCAGGCTGGCGAACA
>Ga0206125_10000894_pt1 | contig 37316 bp, 43 predicted proteins | sample Helgoland_Spring_4_FD_148598 | JGI IMG/M metagenome (GOLD analysis project Ga0206125, IMG submission 148598) | Pelagic subsurface seawater microbial communities from Kabeltonne, Helgoland, North Sea - Helgoland_Spring_Bloom_20160331_1 | ecosystem: Environmental > Aquatic > Marine > Epipelagic ... | reverse complement strand
TTTGACTATGAAAAGTCATAAATATAACAAAGTTGGTTTTACTTTTTGCAAAAATAGGATTGAACTACGACCTTTAGATTATAAACCCAACGAGCTGCCGGACTACTCTATTTTACAGTAAAAAATACTTAAAGTAATAAAATATCTCGTAAACCATTAAACACTCTTCTTCTTTCATACAATGTATTTTATGTGCTTAAAAAACTTTGGTGTATAATGGCCGAAATAAAAACCGAATAATAAATATTATGTTATGAGCAGGTATTATAAATTTTATAATATATGTATCTCACATTATTTAAAAGAATAGAATGATTGAAAAATACTGAGTACAGCGTAAACTTAAGAACCCCACCAATAGATGGTTATAAATAAAAAGAGCCAAACAACATCAACAAAATGCCAATACCACGCTGCAGCTTCAAAACCAAAATGATGCTCGCGAGTAAAATGATTCAGAGTTAAGCGAAAGAAACATACAGTTAAAAAACATGTACCAATAAATACATGAAAACCATGAAATCCAGTTGCCATAAAAAAAGTAGACCCATAAATACTATCTGAAATTGAAAAAGGAGCAGTTACGTACTCAAAAGCCTGTAATCCAGTAAAAACAATTGCTAATGCAACAGTATAAAGTAAAGCAGACATAGCATGTCCTTTTGAACCCCAAACAATTGCATGGTGTGCCCAAGTAACGGTTGCTCCAGAAGTTAATAAAATAATAGTATTTAATAGAGGAACCTTCCAAGGATCTAAAATTACCATAAATGCTGGAGGCCAAACACCACCTAAAGCAACACTAGGATTAAAGCTTGCATGAAAAAAAGCCCAAAAAAATGCAAAAAAGAACATTACCTCTGAAACAATAAAAAGTAGCATTCCCATTCTTAAACCTTTTTGAACTCGCATTGTATGCTGTCCTTCAATAGTACCTTCACGTATAATGTCACGCCACCATACATACATCATAAATAAGATCATACCGATACCGAATTTCCAAAGAAAATCACCACCCATATAACCGTGCATATATAAAACACCCCCAAAAGTCATCATTAATGCTGAAAATGCAGCAATAATAGGCCAAGGGCTAGGATCTACTAAATGAAATCCATGTCTTTGATTATTACGAATAATTGCCATAAGAAAATTTTAAAATTTTTATAGGCCCAAGTAGATTTGAACTACTGACTTTACGCTTATCAGGCGTACACTCTAAACCTCTGAGTTATGAGCCTTTTGAAATAAATTGAAAAATAAATGGAATATTTTTAGGTTTAAAACCACTCTTTAATTTTATTTGACCTAAAGTATTGAACAAAATTTTTCTTTTAAAAATTATTTTTTTATTTTTTTTACTCATAATTATTTATATTACCATCGATAATGTAAGTTTGAGCGATTTTTCAACGCTAAATCAAAATTAGATTTAAAAAGCTTTAAAGAATTTGAAGTTTTTGTCATGACAGTTTGTTCAATTTCAATGGCAATTTTTTCTGAGATTGAAATTTTCTTTTTATTCTCTTTTGCAGCTTGTATCAACCATTTCATGGTTAAATAAAGCCGTCGTTTTAATGAGATTGGAAAAGGAACAAAAAAAATTCTTTTACGTACTTTAATTTTTCTAACTTCCACAAAACTATTTAACTTTAAAAAAAGCTTTAACAGTATTTGTTGTGTAGATAAACCTGTATTTTTGGAAACTTTCAAAAAAGCGGAATTGAAAATTTTTATTGCAGCTGATTTGTTTCCATTTCTTGTTATAAAACCAATTAATATTGAATATAAAGATTTTTTATTAGCAAATAATAAATATTTTTTTGACATGTTTAAAACAAATTATTTTTTTTTAGTACCATACTTAGAGCGAGCATTCCTACGATTTTTTACTCCATGAAAATCGTACTTACCACGAATAGTATGATATTTGCATCCTGGAAGGTCTGGAACACGACCACCTCTAATAAGAACTACTGAATATTCTTGTAAGTTATGGCTTTCTCCTGGAATATAAGATTCAATTCTTTTTCCGTTAGAAAGCTTTAACCGAACAACTTTTCGCAAAGCGGAATTTGGTTTTTTAGGTGTACGTGTAAAAACTTTAAGACAAATACCTTTTTGCTGAGGGTTTTTTTTTAAGGCAGGTGTTTTTGACTTAAAATATTTTTTTTGTCTCTGCTTTTTTTGACATAACTGATTAATTGTTGTCATAAATAAATAATAATTTAAACTCTCCAGGTAGGACTCGAACCTACGACCTAATGGTTAACAGCCATTCGCTCTACCACTAAGCTACTGAAGATACAATATTAAGAAATTAACCCGGCCGATAAAGAAGCAATTTTTAGGTGTTTTGTATAACGAAAAAACTTAGGCAAAATACCAAAAATTCGTGTACCAATAGGACGATTGTTATTATTTAATAAAATAACAGAATTTTCAAAAAAACTAATTGATTTGTTGGAGTAATCTTTTAAACCACACTTAGTTCTAACAATTAAGGCTTTTAAAACTTCACCCTTCTTTACTTTTGAAGTTGCACGACGTTTGGTTCGAAGCATTTTAACAGAAACTGTTATTATATCTCCTATACGAGCGTATCTTTTTTTATAGCCCCCTTTTACTTGGATACAATAAACCTTTTTTGCACCAGAATTATCAATTACATTTAAATAAGTACCATTTTGTATCATAAAGAAAAAATTTTAGATTTGTCTTTTTACCAAACAGCTTTTGAATAGCCAGGTAAAACACCAAATTGCATTAAATCCCTTAAAAGTATTCTAGAAATTCCATAAGGACGTAAAACACTTTTATTTCGATTGTTAAAAATACATCTATTTGACATTCGAACGCGGCTTTTATGTTTGATTTTTTGTTTTGTTTTAAGAAATGAAATTAACAAACAGTTACGATAAAGACTACTTTTTTCTTTACGGCTACTGTTTAGATAATTAACAAATAAAAACTTTTTAACTTTTTTTAACCTCTCAACTCTATAAAAAGAATTTCGAGTTTTTATATCACGTATTTTAGCTGACAGCATAAATTATCTATTCCCACTCTAATGCTCCTACTTCCCAAGCATATATATAACCAGCGATAAGTTCGACAATAAAATCAATCATACCCCATAAACCATCTGATCCTAAAAAACTTAACGAAACACACCACGGGAAAAAGTATACTGCTTCTAAATCAAAAATAATAAATAAAATAGCGACTAAATAAAACCGAACATCAAATACATTTCGAGCATCTTCATATGGATCAAAACCACATTCGTACGCAGAAACTTTTTCCGTATCGGGGTTATAAGTACTTAAACGATAAGATAAAAATAAGATAATGCTAGCTAAGAAAACGCTAAAGCAAAAAAAGGTAAGAATGTTATTTAACTCTTGATGAAATAAAGTCATAAATATAAATTTTTTATTTTTTAATGTTTCGCAAAAGTATGCTTTGAAGCTACAACCTTCAGATATAAGACCGATAAGCTAGCATCCAAATGGCTGCCTTTTGCATTAAATACTATATCATTTGATAGCTTTCAGCCATCTTTTTATTTTTCTTATATATTTCTTACTCATATAATAAGTATATTTTTTGTAGAATTTAAACCCTTTATTAATTTGCGTTATATATAATTCAATAACCCAGTAAGTCCATAAGACCATAAAAGTAACTATAGATATAAATTCTAAACCTATAAAAAGCCAAACCCAAAAAGACTCTACCGTTAAACCAAAAATATAAATATCAATGAATAGATTACTTAAAAGATATGTAATAGCTGAGATCAGTAGCAGATTTATCTCCTTAATAAAAGGAATTATTATAAAACTTTTTCTAGTGGCGTAATAACTCCACAAACTTATAAAAGTAACAATAAGTAGACCGTCTAAACCAATAAGTACCCAGACCCAAGAAGGTCCCTCTCCAATACTATCAACATAATCTTGAATAAAATCATGTGCGATGATATGAAAAATAATAAACGGTAAAATAACATCATACATATTATCATAAGCTTTAGAAAAACAAACTTTATGAAAAGCCCACTCGACAATTATAAAAACAGAAAAAGCCGCAACAATAAGGTTTGTTATAAATAAAATGAAACAAAAGTGAACAGATAGTTCTGAGACTGCTGTAAGCATTTTTAACTTATATAGATAAGTATTGCACACCGAATTGGTCCAAAGAAAAATAGTAGACCATGCACTGAAAGTTGAGACAACTACATATTTTTTAGACACTGTAGACATAAACTTAATTTTTTTAATTTTTGTAGGCATAGAATTTTAAACTACGGCCTTTGGATTATAAACCCAACGAGCGAACAAATAGCTCTATTTTACATGAAAGTAAAATTAACGTACTAAAAGTAAAAAGCATCAGATAAAAATTGATAAACTTATTCTCTAGTAAAAAGCACTTTATCTGCTTAAAAAGTTTTAGTAGCTAATAGCTGAAATAAAAATAGAATAATAAATATTATGAACAGTTATTATAACTTTTATAATATATGTATCTCACATTGTTTAAAAGAATAAAATAGTTAGAAAATACTGACTACAGCGTGAACTTAAGACCAAATGTTTTTTTCACTTACTCGTTTACCACTAGTTAAAGTAACATAAACAATATAAAAGAAAAAAACAGCAGAAAAAGCTGAAATATAAGATCCAAATGATGCTACAGCATTCCAACCAGCAAATGCATCAGGATAATCTGGGATTCTTCTCGGCATTCCTGCAAGACCTAAGAAATGCATTGGAAAAAAAGTTAAATTAACTCCAATAAAGAATAACCAAAAATGAATTTTACCTAAAACTTCAGGATATTGAAGACCAGTAATTTTACCAATCCAATAATACCATCCTGCAAAAATAGAAAAAACAGCACCCATAGATAAAACATAATGAAAATGAGCTACAACATAATAAGTATCATGCATAACAGCACTTAAACCTGAATTAGCTAATAATACTCCAGTTAATCCACCTACAGTAAACAGAAAAATAAAACCTAAAGTAAATAGCATAGGAGTTGTGAAACGAATCGAACCACCCCACATAGTTGCAATCCAACTAAAAATTTTAATTCCAGTTGGAACTGCAATAATCATAGTAGCAGCAGTGAAATACGCTCGAGTATCAACATCAAGACCTACGGTATACATATGATGTGCCCATACTACAAAACCTAAAACACCAATTGCAATCATTGCGTAAACCATTCCTAAATAACCAAAAACAGGTTTTCTTGAGAATGTTGAAGTAATATGACTAACCATACCAAAACCAGGAAGAATTAAAATATAAACTTCTGGATGTCCAAAGAACCAAAATAAATGTTGAAATAAAATTGGATCTCCTCCACCAGCTGGGTCAAAGAATGAAGTATTAAAATTTCTATCAGTTAATAACATAGTAATTGCTCCTCCTAATACAGGTAAAGAAAGAAGTAAAAGGAATGAAGTAATTAAAATAGACCAAACATACAGTGGTAATCTATGCATTGTCATACCCGGTGCGCGCATATTAAAAATAGTAGTAATAAAGTTTATTGCTCCTAAAATTGATGCAGCCCCCGATAAGTGAAGACTAAAGATTGCTAAGTCAACTGAAGGCCCAGAGTGTGCTTGAACACTACTTAATGGGGGATAAACAGTCCAACCAGTTCCAGCTCCAGCTTCAACTAAAGTCGAAGATAAAATTAAAAATAACGATGGAGGTAACAACCAAAAACTAATATTATTCATACGAGGAAATGCCATATCAGGCGCTCCAATCATTAAAGGAACAAAAATATTTCCGAAACCCCCAATTAAAGTAGGCATTACCATGAAAAAAATCATTAAAATTGCATGACCAGTAACTAAAACATTATAAAGTTGATGGTTTCCTAATAGGATTTGACTTCCAGGCTGTGATAATTCCATACGGATTAAAACAGACATAGAAGTACCTAAAACACCAGAAAAAGCACCAAAAAGAAGATATAAGATTCCAATATCTTTATGGTTTGTTGAAAAAAGCCAACGAGAAGAAAAATAATATAAATTATTAAGCATTAATGTATTTCTAAAAATACCTACAAAAAACAAAAGTAAAATTCGATTTTTCGAGAAAGACGGGATTTGAACCCGCGACTTTTAGCGTGACAGGCTAACACTCTAACCACTGAGCTACTTACTCAATAAACTATGAACAACAGTGGATTCGAACCACTAACTTTCTCGTTGTAAGCGAGATGCTCTACCGTTGAACTAGTTATTCCTGACAAAAAATTTTAAGTAAAAACTATTAACGAAAAAAAGTTAAAAAATTATCAGAGCGTGATAACTGTCTTAAAGGCATTTCGTTTTTACGTTGGCTACTAAAATTCAAAGTTAATATAATCGCCCCTATCATTGCAACTAATAAAATAAGACCTGCTAATAAAAAACAACTCAAATAGTAATTGTAAAGACTTTGACCTAAAACATCAATATTGTTTAAACTATCAACATAATGAGTAAAAGTAACATCAAGGCTACTTACCAAAACGTCTTTTGAAGGAAAAATTTCATCTAAATAGACGAAACCTTTAAACATTAATATACCAGCCCCACTATACAAAAGAGGAATAAATAAATTAAAATTTTCCGACGATAAAACTTTTACGTTTAACATCATTACTACGAATAAGAATAATATTGCAATCGCCCCAACATAAACAATTATAAAGATCAGACCTAAAAACTCTGTATTTAAAACAAAAAGAATTATAGCACTATTACAAAAACATAAAATCAAAAATAATACTGAATGTACCGGATTTTTTGAAATTAGAACAAAAATACTACTTAATAATAATAAAAATAGAGAACCCAAATAAAAAAAAGTAATCATAAAAATAATAATAAAAATTCGGAATGGTGTGATTTGAACACACGACCTTCTATTCCCAAAACAGACACGCTACCAGCTACGCCACATTCCGATAAAAAATAACGAAAGTGGGACTTGAACCCACAACATACGGATTATGATTCCGCTACTCTACCAATTGAGTTACATCGCTTTTTATGGAAGCAATCGGACTTGAACCGATAACTTTATGCATGCAAAGCATACACTCTACCAATTGAGTTATGCCCCCGAATAAAAAATAAAATACGGACAATGAGATTCGAACTCATACCATCTGCTTGGAAGGCAGATAATCTACCATTAATCTATACCCGCGTTAAATTATAAGTAATCTTTTAATTTATTAATATCAAAAAAATTTTGTAACATTAAATTTATATCTTGGTTACTAAATGTTTGTAAATCTTTTGTAATAATAATAGTCTTTAAATAACTATCAAATTCCACAAAACTATAAAAGTCTGAGTTTGTTTTATTACTTAAAAAATGAAAAAACATATCAAAATCTTCACTTTTAAATGAGATTATGTCCCCTTTTTTTAAAAAATAATTGCCTTTAACTCGTTTTTTATTAATTCTAATTTTACCTTCATTAATATATTGACGTGCATGAAACGAACTTTTAAAAAAATTTAATTCTTTTAATAAAACATCCACTCGAAATAAAGGTTTAATAAAACAATTTAATAGGCTCTCTTTCATCGATGTTTTACTATTAAATAATGCTTCTTGTTTTAGAAACGGAACATTAACTGCATTGTCAAATGAAAGTGTTACTAAGTTTTTCAAATTTAACCCCTGTTTATAATGAGTACTAATTTTTTCGACATGACGAGAAGAAACTTGGTGGATAAAAGGGTTGTTCAATTTTTTAGACGATTTTGACTGTATAAAAACAGACCGTTTTAATCTTTTCCATTTTGATTTTTTAAAATTTGAAATACGAGATGGTAAAAGCGAAGGCAAACTGCTTAACTGTGCAAACTTTTTATATTTTTTTTGTAAACGCATATTTTTATTTAGTTTTGTTAAAAATTAAATCCATTAAAATAAACAAAAAAAGAAATTTTTTAAAATCCTTTAGATCATTATAAATTTTATACGAACCCCAATCATTTTTTTCTAATTTTAAATTAATTTTATTTATTAAAAAAATTTTCTCGTTAAAAATTCTTTTTAAATTTTTCTTATCATCCTTTAAAGGAACATTTAATAATAAAAGAAGCTGAGTTTTAAATTGATTAGAAGAACTATGTAATAAAGCATTTTTTATTGAAAGGTCAACCCCAAAACTTTCTTTATCAATTAACAAGTCAATAACACGTATGTACTGTTTATTTTTTAACCAAACGTGCAACATTTTATTCTTTTTTTCTGACAAAAATTTTAAAGAGTTTATTAACTGTTTCACACTTTTTAACGTTTCAAATAAATCTAAAGATGAAACTTTTAAATTTTTATAATTCAAATGATGTTGAAGGTGGCGTAATTGTTTGTTAGACGAAGAGTCTAAAAAAAGAAAATCAGACTCAACAATACTTTTAAAAAATACCGATTTTATTTTGTTATTAATCATTTTACATTTTTTTAATTTCTTTTAAAGTTCGTGCTTCATTCTTATACCAAAACCCTTTTCCTTTGTAGCTATCGAACTTCTTTAGCTTCCTAACTTTCTCTAAAAAGTTACCCACTTTGTAAGATTCAAACCCTTCAACAGTAAGAACATTGTTAACCATAGAAAATTTTAATTCTTTGAAGTCGAGCGGAATACGGACAGTATGACTAAAACCAAGTTTAAACTCTAAAACAGATCCACTTTCTATAATATTTCCTTTAAACCCAAGACCCTTTAAAATAAGTTGCTTTTTAAATGGCTTAGAAAATTTTTTGAACCAAGATGTGACTAAAGAAAAAAAAGTTTCTTTTTCAATACCTTCAAAAGTTAAAAGGTTATCGGACTTTTTAAATTTAAAAAAGGACGGCAATTTTATATATTTTTTAGTTAAGTACGGGGTTTCAACAACTAAAACGCTTATATTTTTAATTGAAATAAAATAAAGTTGTGTTTTAGAGGGTAAGACTAATGTATTTGTAACTTTTTCAAACATAGATTTTTTTTATAGTGCAAATAAAAGTTTGCCCCCAATTTTATGTTTTTTACACTCTAAACTAGTTAACAACCCTTTATTTGTTGATAAAATTAATATAATTTTTTTATTCGAAATTTTAGAAAGGTCTTTAATGTTTAAATAGTTTAAACGAGAAGGGGTCGAAACAATCTTTAAGTTTTTAAAAATTGGTTTGTTATTAAAATATCTCAAAGTTATAAAAATTTTTAACTCTACGTTAGAGCTAAACGATATCTTTTTTATTGAAAAAGATTGAATAAATCCTTCTTTATACAATAGTTTAACTACACCTAAACAAAGCTTGTTGTAATCTATAGAAACAACTTCTTGTTTAGAAATCGAAGCGTTTTTTAATTTCGATAAAAATTTTATTAAATTAATATTCATAGAAGTTAAAAGTTTTATAGTATTTTATGTCCAAAAGTGGATTTGAACCACTGACACATGGATTTTCAGTCCATTGCTCTACCCCTGAGCTATTCAGACGTGCGAAGAAGAGGAAAATAAGTATTATTTTTTTATATATACATATATAGGGTGTTATTAACATATATATGTTGAAAACACACAGGAAAAAAAAGTTCAACCTCGAAAAAGGCTAAATTAAATTTTTATTTTTCCTGTAGGGTCCTGTAGGTTTAACCAAAAACGGTTGAACTTTTTTGTTTTTTAGGTTTTTTTAACAAATTGTTAGGTATAAATAACAAAATTTGTAATATAATTTGTAACATATATTACATTTTATAGGACTTGAACCTATAACCTATAGCTTAGAAGGCTATTGCTCTATCCATTTGAGCTAAAAATGCACCTAATTCTTAAGTGTACTGGGGGTTGAACCCAGGACCCCTGGATTAAAAGTCCATTGCTCTACCACTGAGCTATACACTTTTTTAAGATTTACCGAAGAGGGGACTTGAACCCCTATTCTATTTAGAATTAGAACCTAAACCTAACGTGTCTACCAAATTCCACCACTTCGGTTATTCCTTTAACATATAGTCTTTTTTGTTCTAAAAAAAAAGAAGGTGTTTTATGTATTTTTTGTCTATGGTTTTTAAGCGCAAGCATTAAACACAGTCAAGGATATAATATTTTTAGTATTATTATTATGAAACTAGTAAAATTAAAACCAACTTCAAATGGTGTACGTCATCAATTAAATATAAAAAAAAGTTTATTATCGAAGACTAATAAATTATTAAAAAACTCGATTGTCGGTTTTAAAAGGTTTGCGGGTCGTAGTGCATTCAATGGTAAAATTTCTGTGTGGCATAAAGGTAGTGGTTGTAAATCGAACTTTCGAAAAATAAACTTTACTAGCCTAGAATCGGAAAGTATTGTTGTCTGTATTATGTATGATCCTAAGAGGAATTCTTTTATTTCTTTAAATTTCGATTTAAAGAAGAATTATTTCTTTCAAACATTATCAACAAATTTTGTTTATCCTGGGTCTTTAACTTCATGCACACCTTATGCTGGAGAGTTAAGCCTAGGTAATAAAACGAAATTAAAATATATTCCGACAGGTTCGTTAATACATTCGTTAACAAACTCGTTTAATTCTGAAAAGATTTGTTTTGCTCGCTCTGCGGGTACTTTTTGTCAAATAATTCAAAAAAGCGTTAATAATATTAAAGTTAGACTGCCTTCAGGAAAAATTGTTAATTTATTACCGGATGTTTATGCCACTGTTGGGGTTTTATCAAACTTACAGCATAATTTAACTGTTACAGGAAAGGCTGGGCGAAACCGGTTGAAAGGAAAACGTCCTACAGTTCGAGGAGTTGCTATGAACCCCGTCGATCATCCTCATGGAGGTCGTACTAATGGAGGTCGTCCATCTGTTACTCCGTGGGGCCTTCCAACTAAAGGAAAACCTACCGTAAAGAAAAATAAAAAATATGACTAGATCTCTGTGGAAAGGCCCATTCTTAAGTAGTTCGTTTCTAAAAGGTTCTAAAAAAAACCACTCAAAAATTTGGGCTAGAAAGTCGGTTATACCATCGTTTTTAATAGGACAGACTGTTTTAGTGCATAATGGAAATGTGTTCAAAAAAATTTTAATAACTCGTGAAAAGGTTGGTTTTAAGTTCGGTGAGTTTGCGTTTACACGTGCGTCAATGAATAAAATAAAAAAAAATAAAACCTTAACAAAGAAAAAAAAATAATAAAACTATATGGGTCAAAAATCAAATTTACTAACACTAAGGAAATCGAAAAGGTTGAATTTACAAACAAGTAATCCGAAAGAGTTTATTTATGGTCTAAACCTTTTAACTTTTTTTAATTATCTTTTTTATAAAAAGAATGTTATTGTCGTGGATAGCACTTTAAATTTTGAGGCTAATAAATTATTTTTAAACTTTGTTTTATTTTTTCAAACGACAAAGCTTTTAAATTTTCAAAGTATAAAGAAAACAGAAAATTTTATAGGGCCGCGTTTAAATCCTTCGTATTTATTTCCCTTAATTAAAAAACAATTTTCAATTTTAAACAACAATTGTATTCAAATTTCTGTTAAGACTGTTAACCATTCTATTCAAAAATCATCGTTAGTGTTTTTTTTTAACAAATTAAAACGCTTTTCAACTCTACTGTTTGCTCGCCGTTTAAATCTTTTTATAGATTTCGTAAAGCTCTCATGTTTGTTGGATCAAAACAAAATAAACGCTAAAGTTTTTCTTTTTCTTATCGGCCAAATTTTTAGAACACTTTCTAAAAGTAAGCATAATATTTTTCTTGTTTTTTTAAAAACCGTTTTTCAAATATTTATCGATAAAAAAAATATAGCGGGTATAAAACTTTTAATAAGTGGTCGTATTAAAGGAAAACCTAGGTCGAATACTACTTCAATAGTTGTAGGTTCGTTGCCTGTTCAAAGCTTATCCAAAAATATTGAATACTCGAAGTTACACGTTTATACTTTAAACGGTGCTTTTGGTTTCAAGTTTTGGGTTTATCGCAAATCTTTTTAAATATTTATGTTATTAAATCCTCGTAATTTTAAGTACAGAAAACAACAGAAAGGTAGATCTTTTAACAAAATTATCGGAAGTTCTTCTGAAAACAGAATACCACTAAAGTTTGGTTCTGTAGGTTTAAAAGCCCTAAGTTCTGGTCGTGTTACAGCGAAACAAATTAATTCTGTACGACAAGCTATAAATAAACAAATTAAAAAGTTAGGTCGCTTAAAAGTGAATGTGTTTCCGCATATTCCGATAACCAAAAAGCCTATTGAAGTCCGTATGGGTAAGGGTAAAGGTAATGTTGATCATTGGGTGTGTAAAGTAAAACCGGGTTTTATTTTATATGAAATAGAAACATCTTTTAGTGCTATTGCAATAAAAGCTTTACAAAGAGGACAGACACGTCTACCTCTAAAAACTAAAATTATAACAAATTAAAATGTTTCTAAAAAATTTTTATTTAAATTACAGTAAAACTTCTAAAGAAATAATTGATAAAAAATTTTGCAGTGAAAATATCTACGGTAAGTTTTTAATAAGAAGTGGTATTTTAATCAATAAAAAATTATTGTTTATTGATAATGGCAAATCATTCTTTCATATCAAGAAAGAAACTGTTAAAAACTCTCTTAATTTTTCGTCTAAAGATTCTTTCGTTGGAAGCTCTCTTAGAGTTAAAAATAATATTTTTATTAACCAGCAAAATAAATTAATTAAATTTAAATATTTTTCATTCTATAAAAATAATAATTCCAACCCATTTCTAAAGCTTAAAAACATACTATATAAACTGAAAGAAAAAAAAACTATTCCTCTTATTCTTTTGAGGACTATAAAGGGTGGGTTTTTTTGTTATTTAATGGGAATTGTTTGTTTTGTTCCTAAACGTCAAGTTAATAACTGTTTTATAACTAAGCAAAAAGAGCTGTTTAACTTTAAAACAGTCTTATCGATTTTAAATAGAAAAGAAAATGCTATTTATCTTCCTTTTTATCTAAGCAAATTGAATTTATCAATATATTATGATAAAAAGTTTAGACACGGTAACCCTAAAAGAAAACTGTACCTTTTAAACTTTATGGCATCACACTCTAAAAAATTACTGAAGAACAAAAAAAGAAGTAAAATCTTGAGGAGTGTAAAAACAAACCTTATTCGAAAAAAAAAATGAAATTAAAAAAATTAAAAAAATCTTTATCTGTTGCATTTTTAAGTGACGTTTATTTCAATTCTTCTTTGTTTGTAATAGGAGAGAAAAAAAGTAATTTCAAAACTTTACATTCCTATACTTTTTTAAAAGTTTTAACTAAGAAATTTTTTTCTGAGGCTAATGCATCTTTAAAATCACTTAAATACCCATTGTACATAAAATTTTTCAATAGCTTTAGCGACATGCAGAAAGGCTTAGCCGAAGATTCAAAATTTGTATTCGTTAATCTAAGAGAGTTTTTCTTTAAAACTGAATATCTAATTTTTAAAAATTCAATATATTTTAAAAACTCATTTAGCCATATAGAATTCTTTTTAAAAAAAGACAAACTATTTTTATCTCACTTGTTTTCTTAAAAAATATAAGAAACATCTTTTCGGCGCAAAATTAGGGTTATTGGAGCCTAAATTCGCTATTAAATTAAATTATTTTTATGGTTCTAAGTTTTTTTCAATTTTTGGTTTTAGTCTTTTTACTTTTTTTATTATTCGGTGATTTTAATAATTTATCTCAAAATTTTAAAACTTTCAAATCTTTTTTTAATAAAAGCAATAGTGATCTGTCAGAACCTAAAAACCCTCAAAATCAGGAGAAAAGGGATTCGAACCCATAGCATTGGTTTTGGAAACCAAGATTTTACCATTAAACTATTCTCCTTAAATACTCTTAATACTTATACTAACTGTTTTAGGTTTGTTTAAAGACAGGATCTTTAACATTTTCACCTTATTTTTTTCGACTGTTTGAAAAAGAACGCTATTTGTTTTTATTTCGAATTGCTCTCTTGCCGTTTTATTTACGTGAGGTGATTTTAATAGTGTTATGCGTTTTCTTTTAAGCGGTAAGTTGAAAGTTTTATATTGTATATTAACTACTTTTAAAATTTTTTTTAACTTTATTAAATAAAGCTTGAGAGATCTTTCGTCTACTGATTTTATTTTTAATTGAATTTTCATATGTTTTACTTTAACGAGTTATTTTTTAGAATTAAAATTTTAGGTTTTTCTTACCTTTTGTTACTTATATTATGTTATATCTATAGAGATATTTTATTAGTAATTTTTAGTTTTTCTCTTCTAAAATTTTCATTAGCTTCGTCGATAGAATTTAGTGATTTTATTTACACTCACCCTGTCGAACTATTTAAGGTTCACTTTTTTTTTGGTCTTCTTCTTTCAGCTTTTTTTAGTATGCCGTTAGTTTTTTGGAGCTTGTTAGACTTTTTAAAGTCAAGTTTGACTAAAAATAATTATAAATTATATTGTAAGAAAATAGCAACTACAATTATTTTAATTTTTTTTGTTAATATAATTTCTTTTTATTATTTATTGCCAAACCTTTGGTTTTTTTTTCAAAATTTTAATACATTAGGAGGTCCAGCAAAAATGTTAAATTTTTTTTTTGAGCTTAGGATCGAAGAGTACTTCTATTTTGTTGTCGATTTTTTATATTTGACAAATATTTTTATTTTTGTTTTATTCTTTTTATACTTTTTAATTAATTCTTTTGGAGTTTCAAACATACTTTATTGGAAAAAACTTTTTATTTTTATAAATATAGTGTGTGCAACACTTTTAAGCCCTCCAGACGTTTATAGTCAAATAATTATTTTATTTTTTTTAAGTTTTATTTTTGAGAGTCTTATTTTTATAAATTTATATTTTCTTAATTTAGATATTGGCTACGAAAAATTAATAAGGCAGCATATTAAAAGAAACTAAAATACAAAAAGTTAATATTAAATAACCAAGAGATATTGGTAGAAATACTTTCCAACCAAGCCCCATAAGCTGATCATACCTATATCTAGGTAGTGCGGCTCTCATCCAAATAAAAAGAATTACGAAAAAGCACACTTTTATTCCAAACCATATTGATCCTGGTATAAATCCTAGAAAACTAAAAGGAGGTAACCACCCACCAAAAAAAAGAATTACATTCAAAGAGCTCATTAGTAGCATATTTGAATATTCTCCTAAAGAAAATAATGCAAACCCCATTGCTGAGTATTCAACATTATATCCTGAAACAAGCTCTGCTTCTGCTTCTGGTAAGTCAAATGGATGTCGGTTTGTTTCCGCTAATGCTGAAACAAAGAACATCATCCATAAAGGAAAAAAAGGTATTACGAACCAAATGTTTTTTTGTGATTCAATAATTACTTGTAAATTAAATGACCCGCAACATACGATAATAGTTACAATAATAAAACCAATTGAAACTTCATATGATACCATTTGTGCGGCTGATCTTAAAGCTCCAAGAAAGGCATATTTTGAATTACTAGACCAACCTGACATTATAATACCATACACACCTAATGAAGATACAGCGAATAAATATAATACACCAACATTTAATTCAGATAGTAAAGAATATTTATCATAAGGTATAATTACCCACCCCATTAAACTTATTACAAATGTTATAATTGGTGATATTATAAATACAAATTTGTCTGCATTACTAGGAATGATTGTTTCTTTAACAAGAAGTTTAAACCCGTCAACTAAAGGTTGTAATAAACCGTAAACACCGACCACGTTAGGACCTCTACGTCTTTGAATTGCACCTAAAATTTTTCTTTCAGCTAATGTAAAGTAAGCTACAGAAATTAATAAAGGTACAACAATAATTAGAATTTTTATTAGAAGTAGTAACATAAAAAATTAAATAAAAAGTTGTTCGGAAAAGAAGGGATTCGAACCCTTGATACAAAAATGTATGTTGATTTAGCAAACCAGTGCTTTAAGCCACTCAGCCACTTTTCCTTAATTTTTATTTGAATACTCTTAATCCTTTTTGTCTTTTTCTTTTCTTCTTAGGAGGTCTGCAGCCATTAAAACACTTTTTTAAGTTTATATTTATCAATACTTTTTTATTGGTAAAATAATTTGATAAATTTCTTAAAGTTAAAGCTCTTATTTTTTTTGTACCTACTATGTTAATAAAAAAGTTATTTTTTTTTAGATAAAAGTTTATTTTTTTAAAAAACTCTTTGATTATTAATTGACTTTTATATCTTAAAGTTTTTTTAGATATATTACCTACGAAACATTTTCCTGCAGATAGAATATATATAATCTTGTCTTTATGTTTTAATGTACAAAAAATATTATTTGGTTTTATTTTTATATTAATAATAAAACTTTCTTTTAGGCTTACTTTGTTCAATATGTTGTATGTAGGGTTAGAGGTTGCTGATGTTAATTTAAAGTTTTTTCTTACCCTTTTGTATTGATTTAATTTTTTAACCGTTAAATGTTTTTTTTTATTAATAACCGCCGCTTTTTTCTTTAAAAAAATCTTTTTTCTATTTTTATATAGTTTTCTTTTTGGTTGTTTTAGCATTTGTACGTGTTCTTTGTCCCCTAACAGGATACTTTAATTTGTGTCTTACTCCTTTGTAAGTCTTCTGTTCCAATAAAAAGTTGATACGTCCTTTTATTTCATTTTTAAGATTCCTTTCTAGTTTAAAGTTTTGTGTTATCTTATTTGTCTCTTCTAAATGCCTTTTTTTTAGATTCTTAGAATTTACTTTTGGATTTAAACCACAATGGCTTATAATAGTTTTAATTTTACTATTTCCAATACCAAATTTTTTTTTAATACTTTTAATCATATATATATTAACGTTTTAAAAAAGAAAGTTTCTTTCTTATAAGAGTACTTTGTGTCAATAAAAATCTCCTTCGTCTAATGGTTAGGACACTGCCCTTTCACGGCAAAAATATGGGTTCAATTCCCATAGGAGATATAAATATTATATTTAAATAAAGGTTATTTAGTTATGGATTCTATTCTTTTAAAATCTTTTATTCCCGAAATTTTTCTTTCTTTATCTATTTTAATTCAGTTGGTGTTTAATTCATCCTTAATTAATAATTTAAAGTTCAATTATCCTTTGATTGACAAAGAAATCTTTTGGCAAACATTTTTTATTTTATTTTGTCTTCTGTGTCTTTTATTAAACCTAAAAGTAACTAGTTTTTTTTCAACTTTTATTTTTTTTAATGATGAGAGTAGTAGGTTAATTAAAATTTTATTTGTTTCTAGTTGTTTAATTTCATCTTTTGTTATATTACGTAGTTTTAGTTTACAAAGTCTTAATTTTTTTGAGTACTTTTCTGTTTTTTTACTATCAGTATTAGCATTATTATTATTAACTAGTTCATGTGATTTACTTTCAACTTACTTAGTTATTGAAATGCAAGCTTTGTGTTTTTATATATTAGCAAGTTTTAGACGAAACTCTTCTTTTTCAACAGAAGCTGGCCTAAAATATTTTATCTCAGGTTCTTTTATATCCGGTATATTCTTATTTGGGGCCTCTTTAATTTATGGGGGTTTAGGTACATTAAATTTTAACCATATAAGTTTATTACTATCTTTTTCATTAAATGAAGAGTTAATTTATTTAAAAGGTTTTGTTTTAATAGGTATCTTTTTAGTCATTATTACCTTACTATTTAAGATTGCAGCGGCTCCTTTTCATTTTTGGTCTCCCGATGTTTATGAAGGTGCTCCTTTAAGCTCTACTATTATATTTTCTATTATACCTAAACTAATTATATTTAGTTTTTTTATAAAATGGATTTGTGTTATCTCTGATATTTTCTATGATATTAAAGATATATTAGTTTTTATTGGTGTTATTTCAGTGTTTGTGGGGACATTTTTTGCTTTAAAACAAAAAAGAATTAAACGTTTAGTTATTTATAGTTCTATTGCTCAAATTGGTTTTTTAGTTGCTGCGTTAGCATCTGGAAGTATTGATGGTTTTTCATCGGTATTCTTTTTTTTAATTATATATATATTAAGTTCTATTTTAGTATGGAATCATCTTACTTTATTTTATAGTTTTCAAAATAGAACAAATATATTTACTAATAAAATTTCTTCTCCTTTATTTTTGTCAACACTTTCAAATTTATTTAGCACAAATAGTTTGTGGGCTTTTTCTTTTCTTTGTATCTTTTTTTCTATTGCCGGAATACCTCCATTTAGTGGGTTTTTAGCTAAAATTTTTATATTGTTTAGTTTAATAGAGTCTAACCAATTAATAGGAGCTGTTTTTTTAATTATGATTAGTGCTATCTCAGTCTTTTATTATATAAGAGTAGTAAAAGTTATTTTTTTTGAATCAAAGAATATTAAGTCAAATAATTATCAATTTCAAACAATTTTTAATACTGGGTTATTTAACTTTGATTATTTTATTATTGCAAGTTGTTTATTTTTATTGATTTTTTTCTTTTTTTACCCAACAATTTTATTGTTGATTTGTCAAAATATTGTGTTAAATTCTTTTTGGTTTTAATTTATGGTGAATATTAATATTAAAAAGTTTAAAGGGTTAAGTAAAATACTTCCTATCCTATCGTATCAACAAATAAACGATGAAAAAAATATTATTGTTTCTCACAAAAAGTTACCCTTTGTTTTAAAAGGATTAAAACACCATTTTGGGTATCAGTACCATTTATTAACTTCAATTTCAGGGGTAGATTTTTTAGGTAAGGATTATCGTTTTAGTGTCGTTTATGACTTATTAAGTCTAACTTTTAATTCACGACTGCGTGTAAAGGTTTTTGTTAATGAAGTTACATCTGTTCCATCTATTGTTGATATTTTTACAAATGCAAATTGGTGGGAGCGCGAAATATGGGATATGTATGGTATCTATTTTGATAATCATCCTGATTTACGTCGAATTTTAACTGATTACGGTTTTGAAGGGCATCCTATGAGAAAAGATTTTCCTTTATCTGGATATGTAGAATTCAGGTACGATGAAAATAAGAAAAGAGTTATAGGTGAACCTATAGAGCTTACACAAGAATTTCGAACTTTTAATTTTGAAATGCCTTGGTAATTTTATAAAAAAATATTATGATTTTAAAAAAAAATGAACTTAGTAGAGAGTTAAAAAACTTTACTATTAATTTTGGCCCTCAGCATCCTGCTGCTCATGGAGTTCTAAGACTAATTTTAGAGTTAGATGGAGAAGTTGTTGAAAGAGCTGACCCTCATATCGGCCTGTTGCATCGTGGTACAGAAAAATTAATTGAAAATAAAACTTATATTCAAGCTTTACCTTATTTTGATAGGTTAGACTATGTCTCAATGATGGCTCAAGAACATACTTATTCTTTAGCAGTTGAAAAAATTGCTGGCGTAAAAATACCAAGACGTGCTCAAATTATTCGTGTAATTTTTGCTGAAATAACTAGAATTTTAAACCATCTATTAGCTGTGGGTTGTCACGCAATGGATGTAGGTGCAATGACTCCTTTTTTATGGGCTTTTGAAGAACGTGAAAAATTAATGGAATTCTATGAACGAGTTTCGGGTGCTAGAATGCATGCTGCATACATTCGTCCGGGCGGAGTTAGTTTAGACTTGCCTTTAGGTTTTTTAGATGATTTATTTTTGTTTTGTAATCAATTCAATTTACGTTTAGATGAGATTGAAGAGATGTTAACAGGAAATAGAATTTGGAAAGAACGATTAGTTGATATTGGAATTGTTAGTGCTAAAAAAGCTATTGATTGGGGTTTTAGTGGAGTTATGTTACGTGGTTCTGGCCTTCCATGGGATTTACGTAAAACTCAACCTTATGAAATTTATTCTGAATTAGATTTTTTAGTTCCAGTTGGTAATAGTGGTGATTGTTATGATCGTTATTTAATTAGAATTGAAGAAATGCGTCAATCTCTGAACCTTTTAAATCAATCGATTAAATTAATCAAAGAAGGTCCAATTAAAAGTGTTAATTATAAATTAAATCCTCCATCACGTTCGGAAATGAAAGTTTCTATGGAAGCAGTTATTCACCATTTTAAATTATACACTGAAGGTATTGTTTTACCTTTTGGTGAAACTTATACTGCAACAGAAGCACCAAAAGGTGAGTTTGGTGTTTACTTAATATCTAACAATACTGAAAAACCTTACCGTTGTAAAATAAAAGCTCCTGGGTTTGGACATTTACAAGCCTTAAATGAAATGTCTAAAGGCCATATGATTGCTGATGTTGTTACTATTATTGGTACACAAGATATTGTTTTCGGAGAGGTCGATAGGTAAATTTTTTTAAATTATTATGATTTTAACTTCTATATTTATATTATTATTTTTTGGTTTAATAACTTTATTTTTAATACCTTCAATCTATTTGCAAGCGACAAAAGTTTTTTCATTGTTTTTGTCGTCAGTTGTTCTGTTTTTATCCTCTATTCTTTTAATTCAATTCGACTGTAATAGTTATTATTTTTCGAATGTTGTTACTTATTCTTTAAGTTCATCTTTGACAAATTTTACTTTTTCATTTGGTCTTGATGGTATTTCGTTATTTTTCTTTATTTTAACAAGTCTTTTAATTTTTTTATGTGTTTTATTTATTTGGAACGACATTCGTTTTAAGGAATATGCATTAAATTTATTATTAATTGAGCTTCTTCTTTTATTAGTTTTTTCAGTTTTAGATATCTTCTTATTTTATGTTTTTTTCGAAGCAATTTTAATTCCTATGTTTGTTCTTATTGGTATTTGGGGTTCTCGAGAAAGAAAGATTAGAGCAGTTTATTTACTGTTTTTTTATACTTTATTTGGGTCTTTATTAATGTTAATTGGGTTACTCTATATTTATTCTATAACAGGTAGTTTAAACCTTGAATATTTATTAGCTTGGCCTTTTACTTTTGAAGAACAGTGTTGGTTATGGTTAGCATTTTTTCTTTCATTTGCATCAAAAATTCCAATGTTTCCTTTTCATATTTGGCTTCCTGAAGCTCACGTTGAAGCCCCTACTGTAGGATCAGTTTTATTAGCAGGTATTTTATTAAAATTAGGTGTGTATGGTTTCTTAAGGTTTAGTTTAAGTCTTTTTCCAGAAGCTTCGTTATATTTTTCACCTTTTGTTTATCTCTTATCGGTTTTAGGTGTTATTTATGCATCGTTAAGTGCAATTCGTCAAACTGATTTAAAACGTATTATTGCGTACTCGTCAGTTGCGCATATGAATTTAGTTACTTTAGGTATTTTTAGTTTTAATACTATTGGTATTGAAGGGTCTATTCTTCAAAGTATTAGTCATGGGTTTGTTTCAGGCGCAATGTTCTTATTAATTGGAATACTTTATGACCGTTATCATTCAAGATTTCTTTACTATTATGGTGGTCTTGTTCATATGATGCCCGTGTATTCAGTATTTTTACTTATTTTTACTATGGCCAATATTGCACTTCCAGGTACAAGTAGTTTTGTTGGTGAGTTTTTACTATTAGTAGGTATTTATAAAACAAATATTGTAAGTTGTATTATTGGTGCCTTAGGTGTTATTTTATGTGGTGCATACTCACTTTGGCTATATAATAGAATTATTTTTGGAAATTTAAAAATAACTTCAATTACCATGTTTAAAGATATAGATTATCGTGAATTTATGATTCTTTTACCGCTATTAATTTTAGTTCTTTTTATGGGGATTTATCCTTCATTTTTTTCTGACTATATTCATCTTTCTGTTTGTAACTTATCTTTAGTTACTTTATATTAAATATATTTTTATGCCTTCAAATTTAAAACCTAACATTAATCAAAAATTTGTCAGCTATCTTTCAAATTGTGACTTAATTAATAAATATAATTTCAAAAATAGCAATCATATACCTAGAGTGAAAAAAGTAAGTTTAGAGCTTAATCTTAAAGATTTTTTATTATCGTCTGATATTTCAGAAAAAAATCAAAAACATGTTCTTAGTCAAACAAAAGCGTATTTATTATTGTATTTAGCATTAGGGTTTATACCTCAAATTAACTATAATAAGAATATAATATTGAAACAAAAAGTATTGCGTGGTTCTGAACCTAATTATTCTTTAAAACTTACTTTTTCAACACAAAAAGAATTAAATTCTATTTTTAATTCTATCTTTATTGATAATTTCGCAAAATTTCAGTTAGATGGTTTTGATTTTTTTTATAAAACTAAGGTTAATAAAAAAGTGAAAGATTTAAAATATTTCTTATTCAATACTTCATTACCTGGTAATTTTTTATCAGAAGTAGAAACTTTTTTTAAAGAGGGTGTTAATTTTAAAAACTTTAAATTTAAATTTAAAGTTTTACTTTCTAATCCTATTGCAGAAAATAATAAAAATATTATCAAGAACCTACCGTTTTTTTGGATAAGTGGCTGAGTGGTTTAAAGCGTTAGTCTTGAAAACTAATGTATTTTCAAAATATCGTGGGTTCGAATCCCACCTTATCCTTTAACAATTTTTTTTAAATCTATGTTAATTTTAATTGTATTATTACCTTTGTTAGGTTTTTTTAGTGGAAGTCTTTTTGGACGATTTATAGGATGGGGTAGTTGTTATATTACTACCGGAAGTGTGTTTTTATCACTTATTTTTTCTCTTATCTTATTTTTTGATGTCACATCTAGTGGTGTTGTTTATAAATTAACTATGGGTAACTGGATCGCTGTTGATTCATTAAACATTGATTGGAGTTTTTGTTTCGATAGTCTAACTTCTGTTATGCTAATTGTAGTTACTTTTATTTCTACCCTAGTTCATTTATATTCAACCGAATACATGGAATATGACCCACATTTACCTAGATTTATGTCATATCTTTCGCTGTTTACTTTTTTTATGTTAATTCTTATTACTGCAAATAATTTTTTACAAATGTTTGTTGGTTGGGAAGGCGTAGGACTTTCTTCATATTTATTAATTAATTTTTGGTTTACACGTATACAAGCTAATAAAGCAGCTATAAAAGCAATGTTAGTTAATAGAATTGGTGATTTTTCATTGTTATTAGCTATTTTTGCTATCTATTTTGTATTTAATAGTTTAGACTATGATACTGTTTTTAGTCTAGCACCTCTGATGTTAGATTACAAGATATTAATTGGAGGTATGAAAATACCTGCTTTAGATATGATTTGTATATTTTTATTTTTAGGTGCTATGGGTAAATCTGCGCAGTTAGGTTTACATACTTGGTTACCAGATGCTATGGAAGGTCCAACACCTGTTTCTGCATTAATTCATGCAGCAACTATGGTAACAGCCGGAGTATTTTTATTAGCTAGATGTTCTCATTTATTTGAATACTCTCCATTAGCTTTAAATCTAATCATTTTTATTGGTTCAGCGACTGCTTTTTTTGCCTCTACAACTGGTCTATTTCAAAATGATATGAAACGTGTGATTGCTTATTCTACCTGTAGTCAGTTAGGGTATATGGTTTTTGCTTGTGGTTTATCTAGTTATGAAGTAGGTATTTTTCACTTATCTAATCATGCTTTTTTTAAAGCTTTATTATTTTTAGGTGCAGGTTCTGTTATTCATGCTATTTCAGATGAACAAGATATGCGAAAAATGGGAGGTCTAAGAAAATTATTACCATTTACTTATGCAATTATGTTAGTAGGCTCATTAGCTTTAATGGGTTTTCCATTCTTAACTGGTTTTTATTCAAAAGATACTATTTTAGAAGTTGCTTACGCTAAATATACTATTTGGGGCCATTTTTCTTATTATTTAGGAACATTTGCAGCATTTTTTACAGCTTTTTATTCTATAAGATTACTTTTTTTAGTTTTTTTATCAGAACCTAACGGTTCTAAATCTGTTATTTTAAATGCACATGAAGGTTCTTGGAGAATGACTTTTCCATTATTTCTATTATCTATATTTAGTATTACAATTGGGTTTTTAACTCGTGATCTTTTTATAGGATTCGGAACAGATTTTTGGGGCGCAGCTATTTTTGTATTGCCTCAAAACTATGTACTGTCAGATATTGAGTTTATTGACTTATTTCACAAGCTTTTACCTTTAATTGTTACTTTATCTGGTGCTTTTTATGCATACTTTCTTTATTCTATTAATTTAGAACACTTTTATGAGGTGAAGAAGACAAAAACATTTAAAGTCTTTTATAACTTTTTAAATAGAAAGTGGTATTTTGACAGAGTTTATAATCAATTGATTGGTCAACAATCTTTAAATATTAGTTATAATTTTTCTTACAAATCATTAGACAGAGGTATTATTGAAAAGTTAGGACCTTCTGGTATTATTAGTAGTATTAGATATACTATAAATCATTTAAATAATTTACAAAGTGGACAAATTTATCATTATTTATTTTTATTTTTAATCTTTAGTGTTATTTTTTTATTTATTACTATTTGCTTTAATAATATGTTTTTATCATTAAATATTGTTGTTTTTCTTTTTTTATTGAATTCTTTAATTTTTTCTGATATTGATTCTAAAAGTATTTAATTTTATTATTTAAGGCGAGTATAGCTTAATGGTAGAGCATCAGATTGTGGCTTTGAAGGTTGTGGGTTCGAATCCCATTATTCGCCCTTATATAAGAGCTTACTTGGCGGAATTGGTAGACGCGACAGACTTAAAATTTGTTCCCAGTGGGGTGTTGGTTCAAGTCCAATAGTAGGTATATTTTTTAACTTAATACGTTAAAACTTTTTTAAAAAACTTTATGATAAACAACATATTTTTTAATATTTTTAACATATCTTTTTGCGATGTAGCGGAGAATTGGCAGTTAGGTCTTCAAGATCCTGCAACTCCTTCAATGGAAGGAATGATTAACTTTCATAACTATATTATGATTTTCTTGATCAGTGTAGGTTGTGTAGTGTTATGGATGTTATTCCAAGTTATGACTGACTTCGATGAAGAAGTTCATCCTATTCCTGAAAAATTCACTCATTCGAGTACTTTAGAAGTTATTTGGACTATTTTACCGGCATTTATTTTAGTATTAATTGCTATACCATCATTTGGTTTACTATATTCTTTAGATGAGGTTATTGATCCAACAATAACTTTAAAAATAGTAGGACATCAATGGTACTGGAGTTATGAATACTCAGATTATGCAACTTTAGAAGGTGGTGAGACTTTAAATTTTGATTCATATTTAATTGCGACATCAGATTTAACAATTGGTTCATTTCGTCTTTTAGAAGTAGATAATAAGGCTATGCTTCCTGTAGAAACTCATACTAGATTATTAGTTACTGCAGCTGATGTATTACATTGTTGGTCTGTTCCATCGTTTGGAATAAAGATCGATGCTTGTCCTGGTCGTTTAAGCCAAGGTTCTCTTTTTATTAAAAGAGAAGGTAATTATTACGGTCAATGTAGTGAAATTTGTGGTGTAAATCACGGGTTTATGCCAATTGCTGTTGTAGGTGCTACCACTGAACAATTTGTAGAATGGCTTGCTAGAAAATCTGATAACCCGGCATTATTAGGGTAATTCAAAACAATAAGTAGAAATATTTTTTTAAAATAATGTGAGATATATATGTTGTATTAAATTTATAACACACGTGCATATTAGACTTTTTAGCTCTAATTTTGTAAAAAAAAAAATTAAAATTAAAATTTTATGGCTTTAAATCGTTGGAATAAACATAGTTTATTATCTTTTATTGACTCTCATATTATTAACTATCCAACACCTATTAATTTAAATTATATGTGGAGTTTTGGTGCAACCGCAGGTATTTGTTTAGGTATTCAAATCTTAACAGGTATTTTCTTAGCTATGCATTACTCTTCACATGTTGATTATGCTTTTGGGAGTGTTGAGCATATTATGCGTGATGTTAATAATGGTTGGTTAATACGTTATTTACATGCTAATGGGGCATCGATGTTTTTTATAGTTACCTATTGTCATATTTTTAGAGGACTTTATTTTGGATCTTATATGAACCCTAGAGGAGCTTTATGGAATAGTGGTGTTATTATCTTTTTACTTATGATGGGTACTGGTTTTATGGGTTATGTATTACCATGGGGTCAAATGAGTTTCTGGGGAGCTACTGTAATTACAAACTTAGCATCTGCAATACCAGTTATTGGTGGAGCAGTAGTTGAGTGGCTTTGGGGTGGTTTTGCAGTTGAAAATCCAACTCTAAACCGTTTTTTCAGTATTCATTATTTATTACCTTTTGTTATCGCAGGGTTAGTTTTTGTTCACTTAAGCTTACTTCATACTGCAGGTTCAAACAATCCATTAGGAATTAATAAAAATATTGATACTGTTTCTTTCTATCCTTATTTTTATGTTAAAGATTTGTTAGCATTTTTCGTGCTATTAACTTTCTTTTCATTTTTCGTTTTTTTTTTCCCAAACTATCTTGGGCATGCAGATAACTATATACCTGCAAATCCTTTAGTAACTCCAGCTCATATTGTACCTGAATGGTACTTTTTACCTTTTTACGCTATCTTACGATCAATTCCTGATAAATTAGGTGGTGTTGTTGCTATGGTTGCAGCAATATTGATTTTATTATTACTACCAGTAATAAATACTTCTGAAATACGAAGTAGTAAATTTCGTCCACTTTATGGGATGGCATATTGGTTCTTAGTTTCTGATTTTCTTATTTTAGGATGGATTGGACAGCAGCCTGTTGAAACTCCATACTTAGAAGTTGGTATGATTGCTACTGCATTTTACTTCTTATTTTTTTTAGTTCTATTTCCTTTAATTGGTCTAATAGAAAAAGAAATGATGAGAACTAAAATGTAACTTTTGAAAAAAAAGTATATATATATGTGAATAAAAAAATTTTATAAACAAAAATAATTATATTTATTGCTTTTTGCAGTATAATATATGTTAAAACTGAAATTATGATTAATATAAAAATTAATAATTCAGACTTTTTAGTCAAAGATAACATTTCTATATTAGAGGCTTGCAAATACGTTGGTATTACTATACCAAGATTTTGTTACCATGAAACATTATCCGTAGCTGGTAACTGTCGAATGTGTTTAGTTGAAGTTCAAGTCGCTGGTAGACAGGAACCAAAGCCTATTTCATCTTGTACACGACCTGTAATGAAAGATATGGAAATTTTCGTTGATACTCCATTAGTTAAAAAAGCACGCGAGAATGTCGTTGAAACCTTATTATTAAATCACCCTTTAGATTGTCCTATTTGTGATCAAGGAGGTGAGTGTGATTTACAAGATCAAACTAAGGTCTTTGGAAATGATTATAGTCGTTTTTTTTTTAATAAAAGAGGTGTAGAAGATAAAGATTGTGGTCCTTTAATTAAAACTATAATGACACGTTGTATTCATTGTACTCGTTGTGTTAGGTTTAGCAGTGAAATTGCTGGTTCAGATTTTTTTGGTACTTTAAATAGAGGTACTTCAACTGAAATCGGAAGTTATTCTTCAACTTTTTTTGATTCTGAAATTTCTGGTAATGTCATAGATTTATGCCCGGTTGGAGCGTTAACTTCAAAGCCATATGCTTTTAAAGCCCGACCATGGGAGTTAAAAATTAACGAAAGTATTGATTTGACCGATAGTACAGGAAGTAATATTTATGTTAATTTTAAAGAGACAGAAGTTCTAAGAGTATTACCTAAAAATAATTTTGAAATTAACGAAAGTATTATTTCAGATAAAGCTAGGTTTTCTTATGATTCTATCAAAAACCAGCGATTGCAAAAACTGTTTTTAAAACAAAGCCAAGAAACTCACTTTGAATCTAGTAATTGGCCTCATATTTTAAAAGAATTAGATTTAATTTTATCAAGTAATTCTAATAACAAAATAACTTTCTTAATTAATGAAGAGTTAGATTTTAAATCGTTAAACTTCTTAAAAAAGATTGAAAATCATTTTTCTAACAATATTAACATAAGGTTAGTTGAAAGATCTACAAGTACTATCAATAATTTTTTTATAGGTTGGGTTAATAATAAGTTAGCTGATTTAAAAAATCAAATTAAATATTGTTTTTTGATTTCTTCTAACATTAAAATGGAAAGTGCAATCTTAAATGCAAAGATAAGAAATAAAGTTATCTTAGAAACTTTAAATGTAGTCTCTTTAGGTCAAAATTTTAATTCAAACTTTTCATTAAAATTCGTTAATTTAAATATTAATAATGTATTTAAACTTTTTGAATCAAAAAATTATTTGTCTAAATCATTAATTGCATTTAAATTTCCTTTAATCGTTGTAGGTGAAACTTTAAACGATAGATTTTTTGGTAATTTCAATATAGTATCGTTAATAAAAAAAATCATACCAACAGCTATTATTTTAGATTTGAAAAAATCTTCAAATAGTTCAAGTATTCCATTTTTAAACATAAATGTATTAGACAAGAATACATCTAAAAATTCAGATGTATTTGTTTTCTTGAATGTTGACGATACTGTTAATGTTAGAAAAACTATTTCAGAATTTCATGGAAAGACTATATGGTTTAATACTCATGGATCAAAAGTGGCAACTAAGTCAGATATACTTATACCTACTTTAAGTTCATTTGAGTCAGAACATATTCATATTAATTTTGAAGAAAAAGCTCAAAAAACTTTAAAAACACTGCCAAGTGTTGGAGAGTCAAGAGACTTAAATTTAATTTTAAAAGCTTTATATTCAGAAGAAATTAATTTTAACAGTTCTAAACCATTTATATTTTTAAATGAAATTATTAACAATCCTGAAAAGTTTAAAAATATTAAAAATATTTTTTTAAAACATGATAGTTTAAATTCTAATTATCTAAATTATAAAAATATTTTAGTAAACCATCCTTTAAAGTCATCATTAGAAGATTTTCATAGGTCTAATAAATTCACAAAAAATTCTAAAGTAATGTCACTGTGTTCACAGACTGTAAGAAAGACTTTTAAAAAGAAAATTTAATTAGTGATTGGCTAACATAATGGTAATGTATAAGATTGCAAATCTTAGAAAAAGGGTTCGATTCCCTTGCTAATCTATAATAAAGGAAAAATGGCTGAGTGGTTAAAAGCGGTAGATTGTAAATCTATTGGATTTTCCTACGTAGGTTCGAATCCTACTTTTTCCAATAATATCATTATAAAAATAAGTTAAATTTAGTAAAAAAGGTATTTCCACAGGGAAATCCCTGTAGGAAATTAACGTTGTAAGGTACCCCCCTTATAATGCATATTTTCTACAGGGATTTCCCTGTGGAAATACCTTTTTTGGAAAAAAAGTTGTAAGTAAGATTAAAAACAAAACTATTTAATTTCTCTTTTAAAAAGTTTATCTGTTATTTAAAAAAGTATAAAAATTTATTACAAGTTAAAGTTAGAAGTTTTTTGCTTAAAAAGGTATTTATACAGGGAAATCCCTGTAGGAAATATACATTGTAAGGTGGGTACCTTATAACGTTAACTTTCTACAGGGATTTCCCTGTATAAATACCTTTTTGTAAAAAAAATAAGTAGTAAAATATATTTTAGGTTTAGTAGGATTTGAACCTACATTTTTACCGTTATGAGCGGTATGTTCTACCCTTAAACTATAAACCTTTTGTTTATAAAAAGTATAAAGAATCTGAAACAGAAGGATTCGAACCTTCAATCTTTCGTATCAAAAACGAATGCCTTTCCTTTTGGCTATGTCTCATTAAGCATTTTTAAAATGCTGTTTATTTTTTTATTCCAGCCGCACGTTCCCGTACGACTACCTTGTTACGACTTCATCCCAGTTATAGATTTTATAATGACTCAAATAAACATTTTTGCCAAACTAACGACGTTAAAGAACATTTAGTTAACAGAAATATTTACATTAAATTTAAAACAAAATTTACTTCCGGCATGTGACGGGCGGTGTGTACAAAGTCTAAGTACAAATTCACCGTAGCGTGCTGATCTACGATTACTTGTGATTCCAACTTCATATAGACGAATTTCAGTCTATAATCCGAACACGGTAATTTTTAAAGATTGACTCAAAATTTCTTTTTTGTATAACTTTTTGTAATTACCATTGTAGCACATGTGTAGCCCAGTTCATAAGGGCCATAAGGGCTTGACGTCATTCTCACCTTCCTCTGATTTATCACCAGCAGTCTTCTAAAAATTGTTTCTTTAAATTTCTAAAAAGAATTACCAATATAGAATAAGAGTTTCGCTCGTTTAAGGACTGAACCAAACACCTCACGGCACGAGCTGACGACAGCCATGCAACACCTGTATAATTTTATTTTTTAATATTTTAGAATAATAAAATAATATTTATAAAAATAACTTTATAATTAAATTATATTCAAGAACTGGTAAGGTTTTGCGCGTATTATCGCATTAAACCACATGCTCCACCACTTGTATAGACTCCCGTCAATTCCTTTGGGTTCCAACCTTGCGATCGTACTTCCCAGGTGGAGTGCTTAACGTGTTAACTTTATATCAGAAAACTCCCAATATTAGCACTCATATTTGACAGCATAGACTACCAGGGTATCTAATCCTGTTTGCTCCCTATGCTTTCGTTCCTCAGCGTCAGTAAATAGTCCAGATAACCGCTTTCGCCACTGACATTCCTTCATAAATGATCGGATTTTACTCCTATGTATGAAATTCTGTTATCCTCTACTATACTCCAGTAAAAGAGTATTAAATGCATATCTAAGTAACAAACCTAGTATTTTACATATAACAACAAATACCGCCTACGAACTCTTTACACCCAATCATTCTGAATAACGCTCGCCCCCCTCGTATTACCGCGGCTGCTGGCACGAAGTTAGCCGGGGCTTCTTCTTCTAATAAAGTCATTATCTTCATAAATGAAAGATTTTTACAGCCAGTTAATAAATAATACCATTTATTGAACTTTTTTTGCTTTCTTCAATCACGCAGTATTACTGGATCACGCTTTCGCGCATTGTCCAAAATTCCTCACTGCTGGCTAATAAGCCTGGGCCTTGTTTCAGTCCCAGTGTGGTTGACCGTCCTCTCAGACCAACTAAGGATCATCAGCTTGGTAGGCTTTTACCCTACCAACAACCTAATCCTATACAAGCTCATCTTAAACCAGCTTTAAGCTTTTTGAGTTATCGTTGCAAAGCATTTTTAAAAAATACGAACATTCAAAAAATTTAAGGTAGATTCTTGTATATTACTCACCTATTCGCTATGTTTTTCAACATTCAACTAGCATGTGTTAAGTATACTGCAAGCGTTCACTCTGAGCCAGGATCAAACTCACTTTTTTAATAAAATATATAAAAATAATATTTATTCGTCTATTTGTTTACAAATATAGGAATCGAACCTATGATTTCAAAATGTAAATGTAACCAGAACCAAATATTCTATTTGCGTAAGAATTAATATTTTATAAGTTGAAGTAGTCTATTTTTGTTTATTCCCTTTTTTAGTAGCACAGTAGATCCACGAAACTATAAAAATAACAATAAATAGAACATCTAAACCAATAAGTGTCCAGGCCCAAAAAGGTCCCTCTCCAATATCAAGAACATAATCTTGAATAAAGTCATGTACAGTTACATGAAAAAAAATGAGCGGTAAAATAAATTTATAAAGCTCATAATAAGATTTATAAAAACGATTCTTTTTAAAAGCCCATTCCCAAACGACACCATTTATAAATATGGCTACAACGCTGTTAATTCCAAGTAAAAAAATATATAAATTACTAGAAAAATCAGAAATATCATCAAATGACTTTAAATTATACGCCCGCATATTAAAAAGCGAATCCACAAGAAGCAGAATCGTTAATAGCGAGATTAAAAAAAATATTCTTTTCATAGCCTTCTTTTTTTATTTTTTTAGCACTGTAATTTGATTCATTAAAATGCTTCCCCTAAGGCGGTAATAAATAATTATAATAGCTAAACCAATAGCTGATTCAGCTGCCGCAACGGTTAATATAAATAACGAAAAAAGTTGACCATATAAATCATCAAAATAAACAGAAAAGACAATAAAGTTTAAGTTAAGACTTAACAACATCATTTCGATACACATTAAAATAATCAAAATATTACTACGATTAATAACCATACCTATTAATCCTGTAATAAATAATAAAAAATTTACAGTTAATTGTATTGAAAACATAAAATATTAAAATGGATTTTATTTTGTTTTATAAAAAAAAATTAGTACTTTATAACTAAAAATCTTACAATTCTTACATTTAAAGCCTATCTACGTGATAATCTTTCACGATTTTAAAAAATTTGTTTTAAGGAAAGTTTCTTGCTTAGATGCGTTCAGCAATTATCTTTTACAAACGTAGCTACTCGGCGATGCCTTTGATAAAACAACCGAAACACCATAGGTTTGTTTAATTCGGTCCTCTCGTACTAGAATTTAAGCCTCTCAATTTTCAACACTTATAGCAGATAGGGACCGAACTGTCTCACGACGTTCTAAACCCAGCTCACGTACCACTTTAATCGGCGAACAGCCGAACCCTTGGAACCTTCTTCAGCTCCAGGATGTGATGAGCCGACATCGAGGTGCCAAACGGTCTCGTCGATAAGGACTCTCAGAAACCATCAGCCTGTTATCCCCGGCGTACCTTTTATCCGTTGAGCGATGATCTTTCCACTAAGAATCACCGGATCACTATGGCCGACTTACGTCCCTGTTTGATTTGTTTATCTTACAGTCAAGCAAATATATACCATTACGCTCTACAATAAAAAATTTATTTGAATTTACCTTTGCACACCTCCGTTACTTTTTAGGAGGTGACCGCCCCAGTCAAACTACCTTTCATAGGATGTCTTTAAAAAAAATTAGTAAACTCAAAAAATAAGGGTGGTATTTCAAGATTGCATAAATGCTACCACCTATCCTACACAAATTATTTAAGGTTACAACCTAAAATCATAGTAAAGGTGCACGGGGTCTTTCCGTCTAACTATAAGTAGCCCGCATCTTCACGGGCATTTCAATTTCACCAAGTCTACATTGGAGACAGCGAAGAAGTCGTTACACCATTCATGCAGGTCGGAACTTACCCGACAAGGAATTTCGCTACCTTTGGACCGTCAGAGTTACAGCCGCCGTTTACTGGGGCTTAATTTCAATGCCTCAGCACATCCATGTTACCTTACAGCACCGGGCAGGTGTCAGTCCCTATACATATTCTTTCGAATTAGCAGAGACTTGTGTTTTTAATAAACAGTCGCTTCTTCCTCTTTAGTGTCAACACTTAAGGGTTTCCCCAAAAATGTCACTCTTTCTTCCGAAGTTACAGAGCTAATTTGCCGAGTTCCTTCAATGTAGTTATCTTGAACACCTTAGTATATTCTACCCATCCACCTGTGTCGGTTTACGGTACGGTTTATTATATTAATTGCTATTTCCAGAGAATATTAAAATACTTTAACAAATCGATAAGTTAATAATATCATTCATATTCTGTCACAATTAAAAGTTCTTATCAGCATATACATTTGTAATTTGCCTAAAAGACCGTTTAAATAAATTTATAATTAAAATTATAAATAATCCTACTCCATTTAGTGTTATATAGGAAACCTTGGATTTACGGTGACAATGATTTGTTAACATTGTTTAAGCTACTAATGCCAGTATGCTCACTTTTGATACCTCCAGTTAATTTTACAATTAACCTTCACCAGCGTACAAAACGTTCTGCTACCAAATATTTATTGATTCGGATATTATTTTTAGTCTCTATAAATTTTTGAGGCAAAAAAACTCGATCAATGAGCTGTTACGCTTTCTTAAAAAGATGGCTGCTTCCAAGCCTACTTTATGATTGTCTTAATTCTTTTACTCTCTTATCACTTAAATAATAATTGAAGTCCTTATCAAATAATCTGGGCTGTTTCCCTTTCGACTATAAACCTTAGCGCTTATAGTCTGACTCCACAAAATATTGAAACATATTCGAAGTTTTTTAAAATTAAGTAAGGTTAAAAACCCCCCGTGTTTTAAAAGTGCTCTACCCTATTTCAACTAATTTGCAGGCTATACTAAAATATATTTCGCAGAAAACCGGCTATACCTGAGTTTGATTAGCCTTTCACTCCTAACCACAAGTCATCCCAATCTATTTCCACAGAAACGGGTTCGGTCCTCCAATTTGTATTTCTACAAAAATTTCAACCTGCTCATGGTTAGATCACTCAGCTTCGGGTCTTATATTTACGACTAACTAAGATTTTTAAAACTTGAATTATCTACGTCTACTATAAAATTAAACTTGCCTTAAATATAAACTTACTGGCCCATTATGCAAAAGGTACGCTGTTACTCTTAAAGAGCTCCAACAGATTGTTTGCATTGAATTTTAGGATCATTTAACGCTACGTAAGTGCTCTTTCACCTTTCCCTCACGGTACTAGTTCACTATCGGTTATTAAAGATTATTAGACTCGAGGGTAGATCCCCGCAAAATTAACAAATTTATCATAATCCGTTATAAGAAAAAAAATTAATAAAAAATTACAGGACTTTAACCTTCTTTGGAATTTCAAATTTTATTATATTTTTTTATGTCTAAAGTCGAATTCGCTCACCACTACTAACGACATCTCGTTTGATTTTTTTTGCAAGTTACTAGAATGTTTTACTTCACTTGATTTTATATTTCTAAAAAATGAATTTTTTCTATAGTTATTAGGTTTCAATAAAATAATTTCAAACCTATTTATTGCAATACACAACTAAAATATTCTTTAATACCAAGGCAGCCCTTCAATGCATTTTTTGATGAACTATGTTTCCCGCGTTAGCAGTATCTAATAGTTACTTAAGAGATAACCGCTAAGTTCTAAACTGGATTTACGTAAAATCTTAAGAAAATGTTTAAAACTCAACTAATAAAAAATAAAACGTAATAAAATTACAATTGATAAAAATAAAATGTCGGACGGTCCGACCATTTGATAGTTTAAAGGGTCCATTTGTTCTTCTGTTACTTGTTTTTTTTGTAACTGTTCTTCTCGTATGTCCATTGCCTGCCATGTCATTAATAAAAACATACAAAAGATTCTAGTACGCAAAATTTCATCTGTAGCATAAAGAACATAAGTAGGATAGAATATATAAAAAGTTAAGATAAACAGAAATATTTCTAATTTAGTAAAAATTTTCATAAATTTTAATTTTTATCCAAAGATATAATATACCTTTAATATCTCACATATTTGGCAAAGGTTTTCGCTTGGCGATTTTTAGTTTAAAAAGAAAATAATAAATACATGCTTTTACATTTTTATGTAAAAAGTTGAAATGCTAGGATCAATATTAATGTAGATTAATACCATCATTTAGATAGATACAAGTTAAAACACTAAATACAAAAGCTTGAATTAGCGCTACACCTAACTCCAATCCAATTAATGGCAATAAAACTAATAGAGGGACAAAGTGTGTAAAAAATAAAATACCACTACAACCCATTAAAGTCCAAGCAAACCCTGCAAAAACTTTAAGTAAAGTATGCCCTGCCATCATATTAGCGAATAATCGAATACCTAAACTAATAGGTCTAAAAACATATGACATAATTTCTACTGGTACTAATAATAAACCTAAAGCTAAACTAGTTCCTGCTGGAAAAAATAGAGAAAAAAATTTAATACCATTCAGTCTAAAAGAAATAATATTAATACCAATAAATATAGCAGTACTTAAAGAAAAAGTAACAATTAAATGACTAGTTAAAGTAAAACTATATGGTACTAATCCAATTAAATTCAAACTTACAATAAAAAAGAATAAAGTAAAAACTAAAGGGAAAAAAAATTGTCCTTTATCTCCTGAAATATTATCAGTAACCATAGCTAAAATCATTTTGTAAATGATTTCAATAATTACTTGCCATCTATGTGGAATTACGTATAGAGAGTTGTCGTTTTGATTAAAGCTAGCTTTAAAAAATAAAAAAATAAAAATAAAAACTAAAGATAGAATAACAGTTTCATTTGTAATTGTTAATCCAAGAGTTTTAAATAAAGGTAAGATTTCAAATTGTTCTAGAGGGCTTTGAAAAGCCGACTTTAAATTGATAGTTGTGTTAAACATAAGCAATGTGAAAGTTAAGTTACATAAAAGTAACGATAGTTTTAAGGTAAAAAGACAATCTATTTAAAAAATAAAAAATAATAACTTTACGAGAATAAAATTAGAAATGCGAACATTAGTGCGAATAAAGCGATAGCTTCAGTTAAAGCGAATCCTAAAATTGCAATTTTAAATAATTCGTCTTTTAAGTTTGGATTTCTAGAAGTTCCAATAACTAAAGATGCAAATACTACTCCAACTCCTACTCCAGCTCCTGCTAGTCCAGAAGTTGCTAGTCCTGCTCCAATTTGTTTAGCGGCTTGTAATAACATAAATTTTTTTTTATACAATCTTTTGTTATTACTTTAAAATGACTAGAATCTTACGTAGTTTTCCAGTTCAAAAGTTTTATTCTTCAATATTGATATACTTATTAGAATTATATTTACGATGTTAAAATCTAGTTATATCCTAATAATCTGTGTAAATTTTTTGATAATATCAAAAAAGTTTTCAGTAATCAATTTTATAAATATTTAATTTTTGTTTTTTTAGACATAAAAATTTAAAGACCTGTGTTAAAAAAATTTGAAGTATTTACTCCAGTTGATTTGATTTTAGCTTCTTTAATGTATGTAGATGCAAGTTTTTGACGCATTTTAAATAACGCAGAAAATTGGGTTAAATGAGAATGTAATCCCCAAAAAAAAAATAGATAAAAACCGGTAAGTGTCCAAAAAACTTGACCAGAAAAAGAATAAGCATCGAATTGAGGCATAAATAAATATAAAAATTTTGTTTTTAATTTTTGCAAAAATAGGATTTGAACCTATGACCTTCGGATTATGAGCCCGACGAGCTACCAGACTGCTCTATTTTACAGGAAAAAATACTTGAAATAATGAAATTAAAAAGTATCAGATAAATGACTAGTTAAAGTCGTAAAAGTATTTTATGAGACGGTGAACAGCCTTCTTCTTTAATACAATGCGTTTTGTGTGCTTAAAAAACTTTGGTGTATAATGGCTGGCATAAGGGTAAAATAATAAGTATTACATCTATTGAAACGGTTTTTTTGACTATGAAAAGTCATAAATATAACAAAGTTGGTTTTACTTTTTGCAAAAATAGGATTGAACTACGACCTTTAGATTATAAACCCAACGAGCTGCCGGACTACTCTATTTTACAGTAAAAAATCCTTAAAGT
>Ga0206125_10000890_pt1 | contig 37344 bp, 35 predicted proteins | sample Helgoland_Spring_4_FD_148598 | JGI IMG/M metagenome (GOLD analysis project Ga0206125, IMG submission 148598) | Pelagic subsurface seawater microbial communities from Kabeltonne, Helgoland, North Sea - Helgoland_Spring_Bloom_20160331_1 | ecosystem: Environmental > Aquatic > Marine > Epipelagic ... | reverse complement strand
TAAAAAAATTAAAAAAAAATAAATAAAAAAAAAGAAAAAAAAAAAAAAAAAAAAAAAAAAAAAAAAAAAAAAAAAAAAAAAAAAAAAAAAAAACAAAAAAAAAAAAAAAATCCTGAAACTAATATCTCAAAAAATAATAGAAATGTATTAGAAACCAACTATAAAAGTAAGCCCTCTTTTGATAAAACAAAAATTAAATTATGGTATAATATTAATACATGGCAACATAAAATTTTAACAAATAAATACAAATATAATAATAATATGTCAGTATTATCAAAATTTGAATTAGGGGAATTATATGATGCATATGCAAAAACTGAAACAAATTTTGAAAAAAATGGTATTTTTAAAAAATTAATGAAAGTAATTACTAATGATAAATGGACCGAAGAATCAAAACTTGTAACAGAAGAAAGTAATGAAGAAAATAATGAAGATAATAATGAAGATAATAATGAAGATAATAATGAAGATAATAAAGAAAACGACAAAGAAAATGAGAAAGAAAATGATATAGAAGATGCCAAAGTGGAGTCTAATATAGATGTGACAGAAAATATTAAATTATTTACATCTAGTAAAATAAAAGAAGGTATAAGTTTTCTAGATATAGTTCATAAAAATTGAATATAATTACTTAAGAATTTACATATTATTGAATATAAATATGGAAAATCAATTAAATTTAGATATTATTTTGAATTTTTTAGTAAATGATAAATCTACTAAAAATCAAAAACCAAAAATTGAAAACATTAATTTAGATTATTTAGATACTTATAATTCCATCAATTTTAATAATTTTAATAATTTTTTTAATAATCATGTTGATAGAGTGGGAATAAAACCTGAGTATTATAATAGTAATTCTTTATATTTTTCTCTACTATATTTGTTAAATAAAAATTTTTGTTTACTTGATGATGAACAACAATTTTGTATGATAAAAACTTTAAAAACTAAAATAAAGGATGATATGACAACAAGAAATTTTAAGAAACCAATTGATTTAACAAAAAAAAATATTATTAATAGATTAAATAAATCAGATAATAATTTTAATGATGCTTATATTTTAGCTTGTTATTTTAATATTAATATTTATATTTTTTCATATACATCTTTAGATGTTCATGTGTTTTATAATGATGAAAAATTAAATATATATAAAATGAATTTATTTTTAAATGAAATAAATGATATTTATTATCCATTAAGTTATAAATGTGATAATGGTAGATATTTCAAATATAATAGTACAATACTTAATAATGTAATTTTTTCTGATAAAATAAAACCATTTAATATTAAGAACACAAAATTATTTGAAATAAGTAATAGTTGGGAAGAAATTTTAAAAGATTATTTAGATTTAGATACTAGTAATATTATTATAGATATTGATGATAAAAAGTTAAATAAATTAATGGCAGAATCAGAAACTGATTCTGATTCTGATTCAAATATTGATTTTGAAAATTTAACAGAAGAAATGAATAAAGTAGATAATGATATTAATTTAATAAATTCAGATAATATAAGTTTAGATAATATAAGTTTAGATAATTCAGATGAAGAAATGATAGATTTACAAAAATCAATTATTATAGAAGATAATAATAAAAACGAAGGAATAAATAATGTAAACGAAGAAATAAATAATGTAAACGAAGAGATAAATAATATCTATAATGAAATAAAAAATTATTCTGATAGTAAATTTAAAAAATTAAAAAAAGATATTTTAATTGAATATCTTTCAATTTTATTAAATGTATCGAAAGATAGCATTTATGAAAATACAAAACAAAATATTATTAATAATTTAAAGGAGGAAATGCAAAAATTTATTTAAGCATTTATTAATGATATATTTTATATGGATTTTAATAAAGTAAAAATTATTAAAAATTATACTGATCAAATTAGAGGATTTAGAAATTTAGATAAATATAAAAATTTATCAAATAATAAATTTTCTATTGAAATGAAATTATTATTTCCAGAATTTTCAAAAAATAATAATTTAATTTTTGATTCTATTATAAATAATCAAGATTTAGAATTTTTAGATATTATGTTTCATAAATTAGATGAAATAAATATGGAATATAAAAGTAGAAAAAACGAATTAGTATATTTATGTAGTAAAGTAGATGATATCAAGGCTTTATTTGAAGTAAATAAAGATATGAATAAAGAAAAATTAATAACATATATAGAAAATTCATCAGCTGAATTTATAAATAAATATCCAGTAATTATTGATAGACTTTTAGATAAAGAAACAAGACATTTAGATGCTAAAAGTTTATTATTTGATCAAATAAAGTATAAATATGAGACACAGATAGGAGAAATATTAGCACAAAAATATGTTTACCCAAAAATTAATAAATAACTTTTAAACAACTTTTAATTTATAATATAAATTAAAACATGTTACATTTTAGTTCAGAAATGATAGAAAATTTAATTAAAAATAATAAAAAACTGATTTTCGTTGATGATGATATATATGATATTACCGATTTTGTACATCCATTTAATATAGATCCTATTACTTCACAAATTAATAGTAATGTAAAAAATGATTATAATTTTCATGGATCTAATGCAAAAAAATTATGGAAGAAATATAAAATTGGCACTAAAAAAAAATCAATTTGTAATATTATGTAATTAGTTCTTTTCTAAAACTTTTAAAATCATTTATGTTATTTTTTAAAAATGTAGATTTCCACCAGTTATTTGCATTAATTTGTTTTTCTCTATAAATATGATATTGTTCTCCAAAATAATTTTTTTTATTTTTATAATCAATAACTTTATTTATGTTTAAATGTTCATTGGCTGTAAGATATGAATTTATATTTGCAATAAATTCATTATCTTGGTTGGATAAATTATATTTACTTACAATATCAAAAATATGATTATTATTAGAATTCATTTTATTTAATAAATCTTTTAATTTTATAATTAATTCTTTTTTTTTAATATTACTTAAATTAAAATTTTTGCATATTATATATTTTTCATTATTAAATGGTCTACTAAATAATGGTTTACACATATAAATATCTTCATAAGAATCTGCTAAAATATTTAGAAATTTTAATGTTATATTAGTAAAACAATCGTCTATTCTTAAAATAAAATTACCTTTATCATTTTGTATTGATAAAGCTGTTATAATTTCTCCTAATAATAGATTATATAATTGATATTCATTATGTGATGATTTTTTATTAAAATCTATAACTCCATTAGCAGTTACTAAATCTATATTTTTTAATTTATTATTTTTTATAAATTTATCAATTGCATCAACATCTGATAAAATACCATTATTGTCTAATTTTTCTAGAGGTCCATCATTTAATTTTATAAATTTATTATTTTTAATATTTCCTTTTAAACATTCATCTATTTTTTTTGAAGCAAATCCTTGATAACAATATACATCATTTTTTGATGTATAATAATGATTTCTAAAAGAATGAATAGATTGTAAAAACCCACCATTTTCTGATAATGAAACTGATGTAATATTTTTATTATTTAGTATATCAAAATATATTAGCATTTCCCATAATTTATAAAAATCTCTAGATAATACATATGTATCTTTATCAAAATTTAATAAATTAGGTATTAAATTATTTAAATCTTCCTTAAAATCAGGTATATCTCCTTCAAATTCATTGACAACTAAATAAAAATTTCTTTTTTGTAAATCGTCACTTTCCATTTTTTCTCTTACTTGATTTAAATAATAGTGATATCCTAAACTAAATAATGGTTGATTTTCAAAAGAAGAACTAATTAAATTAAATTCTTCATTAATTATACTTTTACTAAAATTAAGTTTTTTTATAAAAGGTGTGTAATTTGACATTATTATATAATATATAATATAATTTTAAATAGTTAAAAATTATATCAATTTTTAATTAAAGAATATAATAAAACATAACAATTACAGTTCTTTTGATATGGCTTTGCATATAAATTCATATTTTCAATACTTATTATCGTAAAGACCGCAACACGAAATTGAATAAATTAAGTTTTTTTATAAAAGTGTGTAATTAAAAATTGATATTATCAAATTTAATTAGTTTTATTCTATATAAAGAAAAAATTCATATAATTTATATGAATTCTGAAGAAAATAATTGTATATTCTGTTTTGAAGAGAACAATAATATACTTATTAAATATGAACATAAATGCGGTAAATATAAAATTCATCAGATATGTTTAGATAAATGGTTTTTAGAACATAGTCATAGTTGTTTTATATGTAGAAATAATATATTATCAGATGCAGAATCAGAAGCAGAATCAGATTCAGAATCAAATTCTGAATTAAATTCTGAATCACAAAATAATAGAAATATTATATTATCAGAAGTAGATTCAGAATCACAAAATAGTTCAAATCCACATTTAGAGTTAGAACACTCTCATAATAGAATACACTCTCATAATAGAGTACATTCTCAAAATTATATAGAAGAAAATATATATATTAACAATTGTAAAAAAATATATACTATAATTTTGTGTGGAATATGTGTATTATCTGGATGTACTATATTTACGTTTTATTTGAATAGTGTAAATAGATAATATATTTTTACATCAGAGTATAATTTAAGATAAATAAATTTAAATAATTTTATTATATAAAAATACATAAAATATTATTTATCTAAAAAATAATAATAATAATTATAATAATTAAATAACTTTTTTATCTTTACAAAATGGACAAATTGATGTGTCATTAATCCATTTAATGATACAGTCTTTATGAACAATTTCTTTACAGCAAATTGTACATGTATTAATATTATTTTCTATTAGTTTTTCCCAGCATATTGTACATGTATCAATATTATTTCCTTCGTTATATTTTATATCTTCGTTATATTTTATATTTTCGTTGTATTTTACATCTTTGCATATTTGAACTTGTTGCATAATATAATATATTATATAAAATTGAATATTTTTAAATAAAAATATATTCAATTTTTATATTAAGATAATTTTTCTAATATATAAAATATTCCTCCATTAACAAAAAATGATCTTATTAATACAATATTCATACCATTAAATAAAGTTTTAATATTTTGTTTTTTTATAATTTCATATAAATTACTATTACTAACTTGATATTTCGTTTTAATAACATCAATAGGATAAGAATAAATCCAACTTAATGATCCAGCGATACCACCATTAATTAATGGATTATCAAAGTGATTTTGCAAATATTTATAACTACTAAAATATATTCCTAAACCAAAACTATCTCTAATAAATGTTGTTTGAAATCCTCTAAATATATTTTTATTAATTATAATATTTTTTATAGTTTGATTTTTATTAACTTGTAAATTGCATTTTATTAATTCGATAGGTGATATTATACAAGATGTTATTCCTCCTGCTATAAATCCGGAATAGAAAGAATTATTTTTTAATAGCTTATTAAAATAATGTTCAGTAGAAAACATAAACGAGTTTTGTATGCATCCTCCAATTAAAGGAGGAACGAATCCTTTATATAAAAAAAAAAATCCTTTATTTTTAATAAGGTTTTTGTATACATATTTTGTAGATTTATTTGAATTAACTTGTACGAGTGTTTTAAGTGTATCAAAAGGATGTCCAATAATGGTTTGTACAGAACCTGCGATAAAACTATTAAATATAATATCTATCATAAATATTAATAATAATATTATTAATATAATTATTTAGATTTGATATATAAATTTAATTTAGTAATTTTATAATATTTTCAATTGTTATTCTATCTTTTGGATTATCTTTTATTAAACCTAAAATTAATATTTTAATATTTTTATCTTCGATATTTACTTTTTTATTCTCTCTAATTTGCTTAATTGTTAATATTTTTTCCATTTTAGTCTTAAAATTACAAAATACTTCTAATATTATAACTCCTAAACTATATAAATCAGCTTCATAACTATATATTTCTCCTTTCAAAATTTCTGGAGCCATATATCCAATAGTACCAACTTCTTCACTATAATTTAAGTTATAAACATTAACTGCTAAACCAAAATCACCAATTTTTATATCATTATTACAAGAAATAAATATATTTCCTGGTTTTAAATCTCGATGTAATACTTCATTTTCATGAATATATTTTATTCCATTAACTATTTGTAAACATATATTTTTTTTTTCTTCAAATGTTGGTTTATTATCTAATAAATATGTTGTTAAATTATTCTTACATAACTCCATTTGTATAAATATAAATTTATCATAATTTTTTTCATCATATTCTGAATGATCTGTTTCAAATGATCCATTCTCATATTTTACTAATTCTAAATTATCAGAACTATTATCTAAAATTTGTTTTATATCTAAATTATTATTAAATTTAGATTCTAACCATGAAGTATGATATCTTATAATATTTTTATGATCTAATTTAGCCATTGATCTTACTTCAAATAATGACTTGTAAAAAATTTGATTAATTCCAATTTTTTTAACTGCATAGAATTTATCATCTAAATTATTATATACTTTATATACATTCGAAAAACCACCCGATCCTAAAAATTCGCAAGTTATAGATGTATTTTTATAAGCAGAGCCGTACCAGTAAGGTCGAAGTCCTTGCAGTTCTTTTGATATGCCAGAATGGCTAGAATCTAATTCTTCAGATACTTCTATAGAACTATTATTTAATAGTGTAATCTCATCAGAAATTATATCTAAAATTTCCTTTTTAACGTCGAAACTATTATTAGATATTATTTGTGTAGATAATTCATCAGAAATTAAATTATAAATGTTATTTTTTAAATCGATTTCATTTTCATTTTCATTAGTAATATCTTTATCTAAAATATTAAATTTTATTAATTTAGCAATGATTTTATTTTTAATAATATTTTTATCTAAATTATAGGCGGATAAGTTCGATCGTTGATATTGTTGTCTCTCTGATACATTTATAATAGAATTATTATATGAATATACATCTAATAATGTATCAATTAAAGATAAAATTAGATTATCTTTTATTTTATCTTTTTTGACAAAATCCATTTATTTATTATAATTATATTATTTTTATAAAAATATATTTCAATTTTTATAATAATTTAAATCAATTTTTATAAAATTAATTTAAATTATTTTTTATATCTAATAATAATTTAATTTCTTTATCAATATATTCTAAAATTTGCGTTTTATATTTATATGTTGTTTTATTTCTTGTAATATAATTAAATAATTTATTTTTATTTTTATTATTTATATCAAGTTCATTTCTATTATTCATTAATAATTTAAAGTTTGGACTTAAATCATATTTATTATTAAGTATATTTCCTGGCTTGTTATTTAAATTTGTTTGTATTCGTGGTAATTTGACAGTTGGTTTTTTTTTAATTATTTGGAAATCAGATATATAATTTAATGTGTTAATAGAATCAGCAATATTTTCTTTTTCTGGGGATACTGTTGCTAATATATAATTTTCGGTTCTTCTTTCGAATGAATCTTTTAATATTCTAGTTAATTTACTTCCTCTGTAAGGTATATGAGCATTATTATTTTTTAAACCTCTTATACATTCCTTTAAATTTAAAATACTTTGATTAATTTCTGCATTTTCTCTAAAAACATCTTTGTTTATATAAACACTTTCACTGGCTCTTTCACTTCCTGCTAAATCTAATATTTTTAAAAAGTTATTTCCATTATTTATTTGAAATAATAAATGAGATCTACTGGATGCATCATTTTGTCCAGATTTTCCTACTACTCTATTTTTTTTAATTAAGTCAATAATATTACTTATATTATTATTTAAAGTAATGGATTTGATATTAGTTAAATTAACTTTACCATATGCATCTTCTCTTTCATATATTTCATTATTATTATTTAAAATATCATAACATTTATTATTGTAAATTTGAATACTATTAAATGTTAATTTAATATTTTGATATGTTTTTACAAAATTTAATATTAAAGTTAATAATCCAGGTATTTCATCTGTTCCCATTATTGTATGTGTTTTTCCGGAACCTGTTTGCCCATAAACATAAAATGTTGTATCAATTTTTTTAATTATATTTTCTGCTATTTCCATACCAAAATCATTAAATAAATCATCATTATTATAATTTTTATCATAAACCTTATCAAAAATATATTCTTTTGGATTAATTGATTCTTTGTTCATTAAATCTTTCTTTATTTCATTTACTATCATATTATTTTGACTAACATCACATTTTATATGTTCTATTCCATAATTTATTGGTCTTACCCTAGACATTACACAAAATTTCATTAATATACTACATTTAGATATTTATATTTTCTTTATATATAAACTTCATGCAATGATATAATATATAAAGAAAATATAAACTTCATGCAATGATATAATATATAAAGAAAATATAAACTTCATGCAATGATATAATATATGAGTGAATTAGCGGTAGGAATTTATTCATTATAGGCGAAGCCGTGTCAGAAGGACTGCAAAAAATATGTATATTTTTAATTTAAATCATTAAATTAAAAATATATATATATTATTATGATAGAGTTGTTTGTACTAGGAACATGTATATGTTTATTATATGGATCTACATGTGTACTTGTAATAAAAGAACAGCAAAAAGATAATATATATTTAGATAAAAAGTAAATTATAAGTAAAAAATAATATATATATAATATAATGTTATCAAATTATATTATACATTTATATTGGTTAAATAAACAATTAGAAGGAGCAGGAAATAAACAATTAAAAAGGGCAGGAAATAAACAATTAGAAGGGGCAGGAAATAAACAATATTGGGAAACATTCTTCCATAATGGTTTAATGTTTCCCCCAGAATATGAATCTATTAAAATTCCAATTATTTATGAAGATAAAGAAATTATATTAAATTCAGAAGCAGAGGAAGCTGCAACATTTTATGCTAGATATATTGATACTGAATATGTAAAAAATAATAAATTTAATAAAAATTTTTGGAAAGATTTTAAAAAATTACTCGATCCAGCATTAGAAATTCATTCATTTGAAAATATTAATTTCTCTAAAATTAAAAAATATTTAGAAAATGAAAGAGAACAAAAAATTAATCAAACCAAGAAACAAAAAGAAGATATTAAAAAAAAACATGAAAAATTAGAAGATAAATTTCTTTTTGCAATTATTGATGGAAAAAAACAACCTATTGGAAATTTTAAAGTTGAACCACCTGGATTATTTTTAGGGAGAGGATGTCATCCTAAAACAGGGAAAATTAAAAAAAGAATATATCCTGAAGATATTACTATAAATATTGGTATAAATGAAGAAATACCTGATACTGGATTTAAGGATAGAAATTGGAAAGAAATCGTTCATGATAATACCGTCATATGGTTAGCTTCTTGGAAAGAAGAAATTACTGGGAAAATGAAATATGTAAGATTAAGTGATAAATCAGATTACAAATCTGAAAGTGATAGACAAAAATTTGATCTTGCTAGAAAATTAAAAAAAAAATTAGGAGAAATTCGCAAAGTGAATGAAGATAATCTTAATAGTGACAATTTAAAAACTAAACAATTAGCAACTGCATTATATTTTATTGAAAATTTATCATTACGTGTTGGTAATGAAAAAGGTAAAAATGAAGCAGATACTGTCGGTGTAACTTCATTGAGAATTGAACATATAGAACTTTTAGAAAAAAATAAAGTTAAACTAGATTTTTTAGGCAAAGACTCTGTTAGATATACCAAAAAATTTGAAGTTATAGACATTATATACAGAAATTTAAATTTATTTATGCAAGATAAAGATAGAAAAAAACAACTTTTTGCACAAATTAATCCAAGCGACTTAAATTCTTATTTACAAGAATTTATGAAAGGATTAACTTCTAAGGTATTTAGAACAATGAATGCAAGTAAATTATTTCAAAAAGAATTAAATAAAATTACTTCTAAATTTCAAACTTATGACAATGATGATAAAATTAATTTATTATTAGACGAATTTAATAAAGCAAATGCAAAAGTTGCATTATTATGCAATCATCAAAAAAATGTTAATAAGAATTTTAAAGATCAATTTATTAACCTTAATAATAAAATCCAGGAAGCAAAACAAAAAATAAAAGACCTTGAAAATAAAAAAAAAATTTATAAAGAAAAAGGTAAAGATACCAAATCTATTAAACAAAAAATTATAAAAAAAGATAGTAAAATTAAACAACTGAAATCAAAAAAAACTCTAAAACTCGAAATGAAAAATGTTTCATTAGGAACATCTAAAATTAATTATATTGATCCTAGAATTACAATAGCATTTATGAAAAAAAACAATATTGAAATTAATAAATTATTTACATCTGCATTACAAGATAAATTTACATGGGCTTTAGAAGTTGAAACTAATTATATTTTTTAGTATTATAGAAAAATATATACCATATATATTAAAATTTGTTTTATTAATATATGCAAATAATATATAATAAAGGATGGAATTTAATTTCATTCACAGAAAATTTAAATTTAAATGAAATTATAATTTATTTTCAAGGTAAATATATTGAACAAACATTATATTCATATACTGCTAATGGATATGAGAATATTACAGATAATGTAGAAATAAAAAAAGGTTATTGGATCAAATTATCTGACTCAATTACAGTCGGAGGCCCTGAACCAGAACCTGAACCTGAACCTGAACCTGAACCTGAACCTGAACCTGAACCTGAACCTGAACCTGAGTCAGAACTCTCAGTTCCATTATTTAGTGGTGTATTTGGGGGTGCTATAAAAGATGGCGATGTTTACACCTTCCCTAGTGGCGCTGAAGACTATGCTGGATTTGCTAACGAAAATTTAGAAATGTACCCATTAAGCTTTAGCAATCCCGGTAAAATAACATTTAATTATAACAATACTAATTCTGTTAATGTCATGATCTATTTTAGAATCGAAAAACTACCTTATCCAGATACGGAACCATCATATAATATAGTTACATTTGATTGTTTAGCTTTAACAACTGCATCAGGAGAATTAGAAATACCTACCCAAGGAACTAACACTTTTAGTAGTTTATTATTATATTTGGTTACACGCGATGTAGGAATAAAATTAACCGATTTCAAAGTATACAGTGATGAACCTGGGCCTGAGCCAGAACCCGAACTAGTGAATTTTTCTGGATTAAATTGGACTTTTGAAACTTCATTCGGTGATAATCCATGGCCTACTAATAATGAAAAACAAGGTTACGATACAGATCATGCAATTGTAAATAATAATGGTGTACTTGAAATAAGTCTAACAAAAGAAATAGGGAATAATGGGAATACTACGTATAAATCATCAAGATTAATTAGTTATTCTGATGATTCTAATCCAGTATTAAAATTAGAAAGAGGGAAAAAATTGAGCATTGAATTTGAAGCGAAAATGCCCAAAGCTTTAAATAGTAATGGTAATGAAATTCAAGATGTTCCTTTATGGCCTGCTTTATGGATGATGGGTTCCGGAATATGGAATGATAATGATAATCAGGGTTGGCCTTGGTGTGGTGAAATTGATGTTATGGAATGGTCATCTGCTTCTTTATTAGATCAAGAAGGAGTTAATACATTAGGAGTTGATAAATATACTAGTGCAATTCATTATAATAATGGTATATTAAATAATGAAGGAGAGGAAGAAGAATTTAATAATGAATATTATTTTAATAGCTATAATGCAGGAATTAACTTAACAGATGATTATCATATTTATAAAACAACAATTAGTCATCCAAATGATGGTCCTGCAACAATAGAAATGTATTTTGATGGTAATAAGATATATACATATACATTAGATGATGTACATTTAAATGAACTTTATCAAACTGTAAATAATTCAGGTGAAATTATTGATACAAGTAAACATTATGGTTTAATTATGAATATTGCCTTCGCTGGTAATTATACAGGTTTTAACGGGGATGTAATAGAGCTTGAAAATCAATTTCCAACTTTTGATAATGCTACTATGTATGTAAAATCTATAAATATATCCAATGAAATTATATCTGAGCCTTTACAGATCCAATGTTTAAATCAAGATAATGATAATTCAGTACAAATGTCTAACTTCATTTATACATTTAATAATGTATCTTATAATTTAAATGATAATATAGGAGTTAATATAGGTTATTATACATTAATTGGAATAACAAGTGTTCATCCTATTGGGTTTGTAATAGATGGTAGTGATAAATTAGAAGTGGTTGAAGGAACTGAGGCAGGAAGTGAATTGGTTTCGGGTATTAATGTAAAACATTATTATGGAACTGTAAAAATACATGTAAAAGCAGATTTTGGAATGATAGATTATAATTGTTATAATCATGGACCTATGGGAGGCAATAATGGTCGTTTAATGTTTTCAGATACATGTACAATAGAAGATCCTGAACCAGATGCAAAAAACGTTTTCTATGTTTATGATGAAAAATATTCATTATCAGTAAATGATTTAAAAACATTAAGAACATCCCAAGGATATAATGTAGAAATATATGAAATGCAATCTGAAGATACATATCATTCTATAAAAAACATAATTGATACAAAATATAATGAAAACAATAATTTAAAATATGTTTTATTATTTGGTTCAATCGAAGAAGTACCTACCTTAATGAAAAATGGTATAAATGAAGATCAATATTCATCTATCTATAATCAAATTACAAAGAAAGCAGCAAGTGATATTTCTTATGGTATGATAAATGATATATATACAATAATTATAGGCAGATTAAGTCCTGGTGATAATATATATATTGATGGAAATTCGCCAGAATTAACGCGTGCAGAAAAACAAACTAATATTCAAAATCAAATAGATAAAATAAAAATCTATGAATCAATCATAGATGAAATACAAGCAAACACTTATTCTGGAGATTTAAATGCTGATTGGCCTAAAAAAATTATAGGTATTGCTAGTAATGAAGGTACCGGTAATGGTATAGATCAACTTTCAGATAATAATTTTATGAGACAAGAGTTAGAACGATTTAGTAATTCTGATTTGGAGTGTCATTATACAGAATTATACCAATCAGTAGGAAATTCAGGACATCTACAGAATCCAAATAATATTAGTAATGATTCAAACGAGTATGATGCTAATGGAAATCCAACTGCTATAAATTTACAAATAGAACTAAATCAAGGCTCATCCTTATTATTGTATGCAGGACATGCAAATGAAGTAACATTAAGTACTACTAATTTTAATGTTAATAATGTTTCAAATTTAACAAATATTAATGAATACTTTTTAGGATGTGTAGTAGGATGTTCAGTAGGATCTCACGATGAATCTTATATGGGATTATCAGAATATTTACAGACAAAAAAAAATGGGGGATCAATTGCATTTCTCTGTTCTTCTATTTTGCAAAGTTGGGAACCTCCTATGCATATGCAACGGAAATTAAACTCTAGTATATTAGATGCACAAACTGTTATGACAATAGGGGAATTATTCAAAGAAGCAGTATTAGTTCCAGAATTTAAAATTAGTAACGATTTTTGGTATTATCATATTTTAGGTGATCCATGTACTAGATATGTATTAACCTTACCTGAATTAAAATATACTATTTAGAAAAATCTATTTTTTTTTTTAAATATATTTTATTATTTCAACCAGTTATAATAAAATATATTTTGCAAGTATATGCAAGAAAAAATATATAATAAAGGATGGAATTTAGTTTCATTCATTGAAAATTTAAATTTAGATGATTTAATAACATATTTTCAAGGAAAATATATTGAAAATACATTATATTCATATGATAATACTTTGGGATATAGTTCTGTAGAGAATGTAGAAATTAATAAAGGCTATTGGATAAAATTATCTGAAACTATAGTTGTTATAATCTCACTAAATACAGGTTTACGAATTAAAAATGAACTTAAAGTTGATTGGCAAACAGCACATAATCTATATATTGACCAGGAAAAAGGTATATTATATGCGTTAGGAACAAATGAAACTGAATTAACATCTGCTCATAATGATGATAATCACAATCACGATAATAAACATCATAAAACAAAAAAAATATTAAATCGCGATCCTGGAGCACATGGTTCATCATGGACATATGCCTTAAAACCACTTTATGATGAATTTGGAATTCTTGTTCCGAGTACCGAGTTTGCAACTCCTTTAAATCCAAAAGATGATGGAAGTAATGGAGGAACAGGTTTAGATAATGCGTCAAGAGAATATTATCATGATTTAGTAACATATACATATGATTTAGAAAATGATGATAATACTTCAGAAAAAGTAACTATTGCTTATGGTTCAGGAGAACGAAATGGTATTACAGTAAGAGATGTAACACATGCAAATTCTGAATGGACAGAAGTAGTTCCTTTATTAACGTCTTATCAAAATGCAGATTTTTTTACACCAACTACAAATGGATATTTACATCAAATATGGACAAGTTCAGATGGAAGATATATTTTCGCAAACGATGAATTTATGCAAAGAAATTGCGTAATAGTTTATGATATGAAACCAACTTTAGATTCATACAAAAAATCTATACAAACTGCCAATCCAACTTTATGTTTATGGAATCAGAATGGATCTAATTTAGAACCATCTGTCGACGGCACAGGACAAAATTGGACAAATGAAACAGCAACTTATAATCATAATTTATATGTTCACTATTTACCACAATATAATTGTGATGTAATATTTCATAGTTGTTATTCAACTGGGGTAAGAATATATAAAGTTATTAGAGATGATCCTAATAATACTATTGATTTAATTGAAATAGGTAATTTTTTAGGCGGGTCTAATTCTAGTGCAGTTGCCTATGAAAGAAATTGGTCTAATTTCTTTTGGAATGATGATCAAAATTTATGTATACTTTCTGATATAACTTATGGAGTTTTTCTAATAAAAATGAACTGGGTTATGGACACTAATGGGAATCTAGACTCGGTAAATATAGAAGAACTAGATCGCAAACCAAATCCCACAGTAAGTAATGGAAATGATTGCTGGGGATATACTTCTAAAGATAATATAAAATATGCTCTAGTAGGTATGAGAACAAGCTTAGAAATATATAGAATAGAAGATAATCAGTTAAATAGGATTACAGGCATTACTCATTCTGGCAGTATCTGGGCAGATGTTAAAGTATATTTAGATTATGATGTAAATAATGTAAGAACTGGAGATGACTATTGTTATTGTGTAAATGAATCAAACAATGGACTCCAAGTAATTTCATTAAAAGATATAGATAATGATGAAGTAAGTGATGACGCTCAAGAAGAGTATCAACCTTGATTCAAGATGTGTATATATCTTCTATAACAAATATGTTATTATACAATAATAACTCAAATGAATGAATTATGGTTTATATTTACATCTGATATAAATATCCCCAATACTAAATGAGGATTACAAATTAGCTCAGTTAAAGCCTTAAGAAGCATATATTTAACTTCATGGTTAATGCATAGCAATATGCGACTACTAATATATAAATTTTGATATAATTTTATATATAGGTCAGGATAATAAAATATTTTGATAAAATTGAAACTTATATATAATAAATTTATACTTAAATTATTATAAAAATGTTGTCAAGAATTTGTACTAAAAAAGGACTTGTTAGTTTATCGGTATGTGGAGTTGCAGAAACAATAATTCAAACTAACCAAAAAAATATAATACCAAAAATTCTTTCAAAAAACCTTCATACTTTTTCTGTAGGTGGAGTTACTGAAACAATTTTTGAACGTTCAGATTATCCATTAGAGAAATGCCATAAAATTTTAGATAAAGTACCAATTAGTATTATTGGTTACGGTCCTCAAGGTAGAGGACAGGCATTAAATCTAAAAGATAATGGTTTTAATGTATCTATTGGTGTAAGAAAAGGACCTAGTTGGGATCAAGCAGAAAAAGATGGATGGGAAAAAAATAAAAATCTATTTTCCGTAGAAGAAGCAACATACCAAGGTAATATTATTCAATATTTATTATCAGATGTTGGACAAATAAAACAATGGGATAGTGTTTTACCATACTTGACAAAAGGTAAAACACTATATTTTTCTCATGGTTTTGGATTAGTATTTAAAGATCAAACAAATATAATACCTCCAGATAATATCGATGTCATGTTAGTTGCACCAAAAGGTGCTGGTACAACTGTTAGATCCCAATTCTTAAATGGTAGTGGTATTAATGCATCTTATGCAATTCATCAGGATTATACTGGACATGCATTAGATAAATGTATGGCATTAGCTTTTGGAATTGGATGTGGTCATGCATTTGAAACAACATTTGCTAAAGAAGCATATAGTGATTTAACAGGTGAACGTTGTGTTTTAATGGGATTAATTCAAGGAGCTTTTGCAGCACAATACAAAGTTCTTCGTGAAAATGGTCATTCTCCGTCGGAAGCTTATAATGAAACAGTAGAAGAAGCATTGGTAAGTTTATATCCATTGATTTCTAATCAAGGAATGGATTGGTTATATACAAATTGTTCTACTACTGCACAAAGAGGTGCACTTGATTGGGCTCCTAAATTCGAAAAAATACTAAAGCCAATAATAAAAGAATGTTATGAAGATGTTGTATCTGGCAAAGAAGTCCAAAGAGTAATTGATTGTAATTCTGATGAAAATTATAGAGAAAAATTAAATAATGAATTAGATGAAATGGGTAATCAAGAATTATGGAAAGTTGCACATATTCTAAGAAAATTACGTCCTTAAATCATGTAAAATTGAATCTTTATTTTATTATAATTTAATATATGTATATTAAATTATAATGTATTCTATAAACAATGATTCTATAATTGATGCCAGTAAAAAAATGAAGTTAGTTGTTGATAAAACCCCTCTTGAATATAATGAAAGGTTATCATTAAAATATAATTGTAAAATATATTTAAAAAGAGAAGATAAACAATTAGTCAGATCATTTAAAATAAGAGGGGCATTTAATAAAATAAATAGTTTATCAAAAGATACAAAAAATAATGGTATAGTATGTGCAAGTGCTGGAAATCATGCTCAGGGAGTTGCATATATATGTAAAAAACTTGGTATAAAAGGAGATATTTTTTTACCAATAAAAACTCCGATACAGAAAATAAATCGTATCAAATTTTTCAGTAATGGAAGTTGTAACATTCATACATTCGGAGGTTCATTTAATGAATGTCTAGATGAATCATTAAAATTTTCAAAAAAGAATAAAAAAGAATTTATACATCCATATGATGATATAGATACAATTATAGGACAAGGTACTATAGCAAAAGAAATATTTGATGATATTGACCCTGATATAATTATAGGTGCTATTGGAGGAGGTGGATTAATGTCAGGTATTGGATCATATAGTAAAAATATAAATAATTGTTTAATATTTGGAGCAGAACCCGAATCATGTCCTTCAATGAAAGAGGCAATCAAAAATAATAAAAACAGTGAACTGTCAGTAACAGATTATTTTGTTGATGGTGCTACTGTAAGTAAAGTAGGTGATATACCATTTGAAATTTGTAAAAAAGTTTTAGATAATATTTATGTTGCACCTATAGGAAAAATATGTGGAGATATGTTAGATTTATATCAAAACGAAGGTATTGTTCTGGAACCGGCAGGAACATTGTCTATATCTGTTTTAGATCAATTAGATAATATAATTGATAAAAAAATTGTATGTATATTATCTGGAGGTAATAATGATATTACAAGATATCCAGAAATAACAGAAAGATATCTAAGATATCAAAGGCTGAAACACTACTATATTATTGAATTTACTCAAACTCCAGGACAATTAAAAAAATTTATAAATAATATATTAGGTCAAAATGATGATATTATCAGATTTGAGTATATAAAAAAAACTAATAAAGATATGGGAAATGTGTTAATTGGTATTGAATTAACTAATAATAATGATATAATTGATATTGAATATAAATTAAAAGAAAATAATTTTAATTTTATTCCAATAAATGAAAATAATTTACTTTATTCTTATTTGATTTAACTAGGAGGTAAATTTGTATTAATAATAATTTCTTTATCATCAAAGAGAATCATATTATCTAAAGCTTCTCCTGGGGATATTAATGGTAAACATAAGTTTGGAATTACTCTAAAATCACATACTATTGATTTATCATATGATAAAAATTCATTTATTGTATCTTTAAGATCTTCTCTTTTATGACATGTAATTCCTTTTATACCAAAGGATTCTGCTAATTTTGCATAATCTGGATTTTTAACTAATGCTGTTGCAGTATACTGTTCATTAAAAAATATTTCTTCCCATGCCTTTACCATAGAAAATGATGTATCATTCATAATAGCTATCTTAATAGGAAGATTATAATTTTGTACAGTTTTTAATTCAGATAATGTATGATTGAAAGAACCATCTCCATCAATATCAATAATCAGTTTATTAGGATTTGCTATTTGACATCCAATAGCATATGGTAATCCAACACCCATAACTCCCAGACTTCCAGATGATATAAACGTTTTTGGAAATTTCCAATTTATAAATTGTGATGCCATCATTTGATGATTTCCAACACCTGTAGTAATTATATAATTATCTTTTTCTAATAGATAATTATTAATTTCATTTATTACTTCTTGAGTACTCATATTATCTTTATCAATATTAAATTTAAAAGGATTATCTTTTTTCCATTTATTAATTTGGTGAAACCAATCTATTCTATGCACAAATCTCGGTTTTACAGATCTCAAAAAATGACCACAATCATTATGAAAATTATAATGAGAATTAATTACTTTATTGATTTCATCTTTATTTTTATTTACATGAATTATACCACCTTTACCATTTTTATATGCCTCAAATGCTTTAGGTGCATATTTTTCAATAGCTCCTGTAATTCTATCATCAAATCTTGTACCTAATGCAATAATTAAATCAGCATTTTGAATTGCATAATTTGCAGCTACATTTCCATGCATTCCCAAAAATTGTAATGATAAATTATGTGTTTCATCAAAAATTCCCATTGCATGAATAGTAGTTGTTACAGGAATATTATTTGATAATGCAAATTTTCTTAATTCTTCTGAATAATCATTACAACCTTGTCCTACTAACAATATTGGCTTTTTCGATATATTTATTAATTCTGCCATATTATTCATTTCTGTTGTTGTCATCTTTTTTTTTTGTGTAATTTTATTATTAAATGTAAATTTTGTTCTATCATTATTATTGTAGTAACCTCCTGTAATACATTTTGGTAAATCAATATGAACAGATCCAGGTTTACCATCTAATGATACTCTAAATGCTTCATCTACTACATCCGGCAATTCTTGAATATTTTGCACACAATAACTCCATTTTGTTATAGATTTTGTAATTTCAGTAGAAGGACATTCTTGAAATGCATTAGTCCCAACTGCATTCAAAGGAACATTTCCTGAAAATAAAATGAATGGAGTACTATCATTTGTTGCATCAGTCAATGCAGTAACTGAATTAGTTAATCCTGGTCCAGAAGTTACAATTGAAATTCCAGGTTTTCCTGTTGATTTAGCGTATCCAGTTGCAGCATGACCACCACTTTGTTCATGTGTATTAATATAATAATTAATTTTACCTTTGTAGAATGCATCTATTAATGGCATAATAGCTCCACCTGTGTATAAAAATACATCTTTGACGTTATGTTCAATCAATTTTTTATATATCACTTGACCACCTGTTAAACTATGCGTATGATATTTACATATATTTGATTTTATAAAAAATGTTTGTACTAATTTATTCGATCTAGTAAAAATTGACTTTAACATAACTTTATTATTATTTATTTTATATAATAAAATAATATATTTATCAATTTTATTATAATTAAATAAAATTAAAATAATGAAAAAATACTCTAATAATTTAAATCGTTATTCACGGATTATCACACAAAATAGAGAAAATGGTGCTGCTCAGGCAATGTTATATGCATTAGGACTAAACACTCATGATTTACAAAAACCACAAGTAGGAGTTTGTAGTATGTGGTATAAAGGTAACCCATGTAATTCTAAATTAAATATTTTATCAAATCATGTTTCAAATAGTTTAAATAAAAAAAAATTATTATCAATGGAATTTAATACAATTGGTATTTCCGATGGTATTAGTATGGGAACCAGTGGTATGAATTATTCTTTACCATCTAGAGATTTAATTAGTGATTCTATTGAAACTGTTGTTAAAGGATTACATTATGATTCTTTAATTTGTATTCCAGGATGTGATAAAAATTTACCTGGATCAGTTATGGCAATGGTATTATTAGATAGACCTAGTTTTCTAATATATGGTGGATCAATGAGACCCTCTTTTTTAGATTCAAAAAATACAAAATTAGATATTGTATCTGCATTTGAAGCATATGGGAAATACATAAAAAAAGACATTTCAGATTTTGAAAGACAAAATATTATTGAAAATTCATGTGATAAACAATGTGGTTCTTGTTCTGGCTTCTATACTGCAAATACAATGGCAACAATATTTGAAGTAATGGGGTTAACATTACCAAACAGTTCATCTTCTATGAGTTTAAGTTCTGAAAAAATTAATGAATGTGCAATGGCCGGAGATACAATGTATAATCTTTTAAAAGAAGATATTAGACCATCGCAAATTATTACAAAAAAATCATTTGAAAATGCAATTAAAATGTTATATCTTACTGGTGGATCAACAAATGCAGTTATTCATTTGTTAGCTATTGCAAAACTAGCAAAAATAGATTTAACATTAGATGATTTTAATAAATTTAAATCTACTCCCATTCTGTTAAATATGAAACCTCATGGTACAAATGTAATGAATGATCTATATAATCTAGGTGGTACAAGTTCATTCATTAAATATTTAATTGAAAATAATTTAATTGATGATAGTTTAACAATTACTGGAAAAACATTATATGAAAATGTAAAAACTGCAAAAACTATAGATAAAAGTCAAAATGTGGTTTTTATGAAAGACACACCTTTTAAAAAAGAAAGTCATATTAGAATATTAAAAGGAAATATGGCTCCTGAAGGATGTGTATCTAAAATATCATCTAAGATAGATTTAAAATTAACTATGAAAGCAAAAGTTTTTAATACTGAAAAAAGTATGATTAAAAGTTTAGAAAATAAAAATATTAGTAAAAATAACTTTATTATTATTAGATATCAAGGAGAATCTACAGGATGTCCTGAAATGTTAACACCAACTAGTGCTTTAATCGGATATTTCGGAGATGATGCGCCACCATTGGCAACAGATGGAAGATTTTCAGGTGGATCACATGGTATATTAGTATGTCATTTACCGGATGCATATAAAAAAAATAGTATTACTTCTATTATTAAAAATAATGATACAATAACATTAGATTTAGTTAATAATAGTATAACATTAGATGTACTTGATACGGTTATTAACGACAGATTTAAAAAAGTAGTAAAACCAAAATTAGAACTTGAAGGGTCATTATCTAAATTTCAAAAATTAGTTGGCGGTATTGAATCGGGATATTCTACATATTAAATTTTTTATATATTAAATTAAAAACATATATATTTAATATTTTATATATATATATGAAATTTACTCTTAATAATAATAATTTATGTATTTTAACACATTTATTAGGTGGGACAGATGAGAATTGGACTTATGAATTAATTGAAAGTAATGTAAAAATAATAGGATATACTGGATCTGAAATTGATGTAAATATACCAGCAACTATTACCAATAAACCTGTTACATATATTGGTGACCAAGTATTTAAAAGTCGCAGATCTTTAATAAGTATTACAATACCCAATAGTGTTACAACTATTGGAAACAAAGTATTTGAAGATTGTACATCTTTAACAAGTATTACAATACCCAATAGTGTTACACATATTGGTGAATATTCATTTAATTATTGTTCATCTTTAACAAGTATTACAATACCCCATGGTGTTACAACTATTGGGGCCGGAGTATTTAGAGATTGTACATCTTTAAATAATGTTGTAATACCAGATAGTGTAACAAACATTGGTTTTAGTGGGTTTCGAGGATGCACATCTTTATCAAATATTATAATACCAGATAGTGTTACAGAAATTTTAGATTCTGCATTTTATGGATGTACATCTTTATCAAGTATTACAATACCAGATAGTCTAACACGTATTGATTATTCTATGTTTCGAGGATGTACATCTTTATCAAATATTATAATACCAGATAGTGTTACAGAAATTTTAGATTCTGCATTTTATGGATGTACAGCTTTAACAAGTATTACACTTCCTAATATTGTAACTATAAAGGATGTAGTATTTAAGGAATCAGGTTTAACTAGTATTATAATTCCTAGTAGTGTTACAACTATTGGAGTTGAAACATTTAACAGATGCGCAAATTTAGTAAATGTTTTTTTTATGGGGGATACACCTACAATCAAAACACATGCTTTTTATAGAGAAGGAGATACGAACATAAATATTTATGGTAACTATAACTATACAAAATGGAATGATTTAGGAACTACACCTGTAAATTGGGAAGGAAGTGGACCATATGCAGGTGCTATTATAATAAATAATTTATACAACCTACCTAATTTCAGTACAGATAATAAATTATCAATAGAAGATTCAATAATTCATAGTACTTTATTATCTCTAACAGATACTGACAAAAAAAAACATTCTCTAACAAAAGATATTATACGAAATATATATCTTAAATATAATGGCGAAAGTAATATAAATAATACTGATATTATAATTAATAAAGATATATTACCTTTATCTAGTACAGTAACAAGTGAAATTACAAAAAATAAAATACGTATAATTAATAGTTCGAGTGAATCTAATATTTCTGCATCAAAATCATTATCATTTAATACAAGTAATTTAGCTAATGATGAGGGATTGTATGTACTTACGGAAAATGACAACGATGAAATTACAATAACAACTAAATATGGCAAGACAATAAAGACAATAAAGATTAAACAAAAAAATGCTACTAAATACACTATCACAAAAAATGAAACTGATAATGATTATTCTGAAGGACATTCAGAAACTTATAATGGTTTTTTTTATATTTTAGGTTCTGTTACTGGACAACAACAAATTAAACCTCAAAAAATTAAACCTCAAAGATTCGGAGCATATGGTGATCCATATATAATAACTAGTAAGAATCAATTATATTATTTAGATATACCCAATGGTAATATTCGTTTATTTGATTCTAATACAAAAAATAATAAATTGGTAATAAATGGTTATATTGCTAATTTATCAAAAAAAAATAATCAAGAATTATTAGTTGATTATCTAATTAAATCTAGGAAATTTGAATTACTTTTAGATTTTGATAAATTACAATTTACTCAAATTCCAAGTTTTATAAATAAAATTTATCTAAATTATAACCAAGAAGAACTTCTGATTAATATGGAAACATTTGAAATAATTAAATCAACATTAAATCAAGATATTAAAATAACTGAAAAATATAATAAATCAAGGTTTATTAGAGATTCTAAATATAAAAGTTTTGAATTAGAATTTAGAATTAATGATGAAACAATAAATATAGAAATTTGTAAATATAATAATCTATTAATTAGAAATGGTATTAAATTAAATAATTCTATAGAAAATGCATATGGTGCATTGGTTGATTGCTATAAAGTGAAATCTATTAAATTAAATAAATTAAAAAATACAAAAAAATTAAATCCAGAATTAGATAATGAAATACAAAAAATAGATGTAATTAAAAATATCAATTATGAACATATTGGATCAGATATTAAAATAAATATGAATTTTTAAAATATTTATTTATATAATATATGAGTAAACGTTATTCTGTCATTAGAATGATAAAACATATATTTATGATGTTCCAAATAATATACCTAAAACTTTAATTTTACAAAGTATTTTATTTTTTTATTTTAAAAATGAAAATGAATTTTATTTTTTTGGGATCCCCCCCCCCCTGTTATTTATCCTATTTTAAAAATCCTCGCATATTTAATGCTCTTAATTAGGTAATTTTCATGTAATAATTAAACATCATAAATGGTATATATTCATAATATATATATCATTTATCTATATATTAGGTAAAAAACAGGTAATTTAGGTAAATAATAGGTAAATAATAGGTAAATAATAGGTAAATAATAGGTAAATAATATTTAAATAATAATATATATATAGTCATATAATGGTAAATTATAATTGTTATAGATGCGGATACACCAATGACAATAAAAGCAATATGATAAGACACATTGGACGTAAAAATACATGTGTAAATAAATTAAATAATTTAGATTTAGATGATTGTAAAGAATCAATATTATCTGGTAAAAGTTATGAAGATTTTGTTAAAATTAAAAACAAACAAAAAACCGATTCAAAAAAATCCATAACCGATTCAAAAAAATCCATAAATTCCATTGATAATTCAAAAAAGTTAGAATGTAAATATTGTAATAAGAACTATTCTACTAAAAGTAATTTAAACAAACATCATAAATGTTGTAAAGACAAAAAAGATAATGAAGAAGCAAAAGAATCAATGAATGAATTAGTAAAAATTTTAAATGATCAATTAAAAGATCAATTAAAAGAAAAAGATAATCAAATAAAAGATCAATTAAAAGATTTCAAAAAAGAATTAGAAAAACGTGATAAACAAATAGATGAATTAATAAAGAAAGCTGGAATAAATAATAGTAATAATATAACGAACACTATTCAGAATAATATAAAATTATTATCTTATAAAGATACTGATTTGAGTAGTCTAAAAGAAAAAGATATTATAAGTTGTATGCAACATAATAATATGTGTGTACCTCATTTAATAAAAATGATTCATTTAAATCCAAAGAAACCAGAGAATCATAATGTATATATATCGAATTTAAAAAATGGTTATATAATGGTATATAATGGTGAAAACTGGGATACACAAAGTAGAGAAGAAGTAATTGAAGATATGATAAATGATAAAGAATGTTTAATTCAAGATAAGGTAGAAGATTGGCTAGAAAATGCAATAAATTATCCAATAATAATGAAAAAATTCGAAAGATATCTAGAAAAGAAAGAAAAAAATGTAGTATTAAATAAAATAAAAGAAGAAATAAGATTAATATTATTTAATAATAGGAACTTAGTTCGCCCTACCATTCAAAATAACTTAATCAAAAATTAACTATTTATGATTTATAGGCAAAGCTTTATCAGACGATATGCAATGAGTTTGACATGTATCTTGTATTAACATTGTAATTCCAGATATAAAATCTACTTCAATATTCCATCCCAATGCTTTAAGTTTTTGATTACTAATATAATATCTTTTATCATTAAATGGTCTATCTTCTATATATTCAATCCATTCTTTATAATTATTTGTATTTTTAATTTTTTTAATTAAAAATTGTGCAACTTGCAATACAGAATATTCTGTATTATCATCAGACCCAATATTATAAATTTCTCCTATCAGTCCTTTATTTAATATTATTTCAAATGCTGTTGATACATCATAAGAATGTAAAAAAGCTCTTACACAACTACCATCGCCTTGAATTGTTATTTTATTATTATTTTTTAATTGCATTATAAATTTAGGGATAATTTTTTCAGGATATTGATTAGGTCCATATACATTATTTCCTCGAGTAATAATAATTGGCATATTATAAGAGTGATAATATGATTGTGCAATTAATTCAGCTGCTGCTTTTGTAGCAGCATATGGATTTGTAGGACACAACAAACTTCTTTCTGTTTTTTTGTTTGTTTCAATTGATAACATTGATTCACCATAAACTTCATCAGTAGAAATATGAATAAATTTAGTTATTTTACCATATAATCTACAACATTCTAATAAAGTATGTGTTCCTACAATATTGTCTTGGGTATATTGAAGTGAATCATCAAACGAATGTTGTACATGACTTTGAGCTGCAAAATGTATTATTTCATTTATTTTATAAAATAAAAGAATGTGTGTAATTAAATCAGTTGAAGATAAATTACCTTTTATAAAAGTATAATTATTAGAATTTTTAATATTTTTATTAATATTATTTTCATTTGCACAATAATACATTGCATCCAAGTTAATTATATTATATTTTTTTTTTGTAAAAATATAATTAATAAAATTAGATCCAATAAACCCACATCCACCTGTAACTAGTAAATTAATCATTATATAAGTAATATATTTAAAATATATATATATACAAATATAATGAAAATATTAATATATGGTCATAATGGTTGGATAAGTAATTTAATGCAAAATTATCTTCTCATAAATAAAGTTAATTTTTATGTAAGTAAAATTAGAGTAGATAATTTTCAGGATGTATGTAATGAAATAGAATCAATCAATCCATCTCATTTAATGTGTTTTATAGGAAGAACACATGGTGGAAATATTAACACTATAGATTATTTGGAAAATAAAGATAAATTAGATATAAATCTAAAAGATAACTTATATGCTCCATTAAATTTAGTTACAGCAGTAGATAAATATAATATTCATTTAACATATTTAGGTACAGGATGTATTTATACATATGATGAATATCATAAAATTGGAGATTTAACTACTGGATTTACAGAAGATGATATACCAAATTTTAAAGGATCAGCATATTCAACAGTAAAAGGTTATACAGATCAAATTATGAAATATAAAACAAATGTTTTAAATTTACGAATAAGAATGCCAATTTCAAGTGAATCAAATAGCAGAAATTTTATTAATAAAATAATAAATTATGATAAAATATGTAGTATACCTAATTCAATGTCTGTATTAGATGATTTAATCCCTATTATGTTAGATATGGCAACAAAAAATACAATAGGTACATATAATTTTACGAATCCTGGATTGATTACACATAATGAAATATTGGAAATGTATAAAGAGTATGTAGATCCAAAATTTAAATGGTCAAATTTTACAATAGAAGAACAAGCAAATATTCTAAAAGCAGAAAGATCTAATAATTACTTAGATACTAGTAAACTTCAAATTTTATATCCGAAATTAAAGAATATTAAAGAGTGTGTAAGAAATATTATGATAAATATAAAAAAAGTTAATAATAATTTACTTTAATAAATCTATTTTTTTTAATATTAAAAAGTACAACTTTTATAACAAACAGGAAATGGTATAACATCTCTAATATTTTGCATTCCTGTCATTAACATTAATAATCTATCAAAACCTAGACCAAAACCGCCATGAGGGCATGAACCATATTTCCGTAAATCTAAATAAAATGACATACTTTCTTTATTTATACCTTTAATATCCATCATTTTAATTAATTTATCATAATCATCTTCTCTTTGTGAAGCACCAATTAATTCTCCAATACCATATGGCATTAGTAAATCAAATGATTCACATGTTTCATCATTACATTGTTTCATGTAAAAACTTTTTATAGCAATAGGCCAATGTGTAATAAATACTGCAGTATTATATTTTTTAGTAATATAATTTTCATGTTCTGACCCTAAATCATCTCCTTTACTCAATTTAGTAATTTTTATATTTTTATTTTTAGAAATATCTTCATTTATTTCGTTAACAATATCATTGTATTTAATTCTTTTAAATTCAGCATTTTTTAAAAAAGTTAATTTATCTACAAGTCCTTTACTAATAAATTTATTAAGATTCATAATATCGTCATTACATAATTCGAATAATTTTTCAATACAATGTTTTATCATTTCCTCACTAATATCCATTAAATCATATATTGTATTATTAATCATCTCAATTTCTAAATGAGTGAATTCTGAAGCATGTTTACTAGTTGATGAATGTTCGCTTCTAAAACTCTTATTTATTGTATAAACATTCCCTAAACCACAAGCCAAAGCTTCTAATTGTAATTGAGATGAAACTGTTAAATAAACAGGTGAACCAAAATGATCACTCGACCAATCATATTTTTTGGTATTTGTAATTTTCGATATCATATCATCTTCTAATATCTTAAGTTTATCTATATATGTTATATCATGTTCTGATAATTGAAATACTCCTGCACCACCTTCACATTCATTAGTAGTAATTACATTTGGATCTAAGTGTAAATACCCTTTAGAATGATAAAAATCATGTAAAATTTTCATCAAATTAGATCTAATTCTAAATATACTACCAAATGTATTCGTTCGACATCTTAAATGATAATATTGCCTCAAGGTATCTAAATTTATTTTACTTTTACTTAATGGATAATGATCATCTTTTACATTACCCACAATTTCAAAATGTTCTAATTGTAATTCATATTTTTGTTCTTTAGCAGGTGAGAGAATCATTTTTCCTACACAATTTAAAAATGATCCAATTTTTACTTCTTTAAAAAAAATATCGACATTATCCTGTTTAATATAATCAACTGAAATTACAATTTGTAATCCCGAAACATTACTTCCATCATTTAAAGTACAAAATCCTAAACTAGAACTTGAAGATCGAACAGTTCTAACCCATCCATAACAACAAACTGTTGTATTTATATCATTTTTTATATCTATTTGCGTAAATATATCTTTAATTGACATTTTATAGTTAAGATCTTATAATATACCTAAATAATTATATTTAATAAAAACAATCAAGTTCAAAATAGGTATTTTTCAATTTTATGAAAAAATTGAAAAAAATAATATTTATGATTGTAAATAATATATATACTCATACATTATAAAAGTAAATTAAAATGTTATCTTACAAATTTAGAGCCCCTCAATCAATTTGTGTTAAAATGAATTCTTTTTGAGTTTATTTTTGAATGCTATTTATTAAATTTATATAAATAGCAAAGTTCGGAAATGATAAGAACGTATTATTAATAATAACATGAAAAAAAATCCCTAAGATAATTTTTTTTTTAAAAATTATCTTTAGGTAGTATATTTTGATTGAAGTTATTATTAATATTAGTATTATTAAATCTGATACATAAATTGGTTGAGGGATGGCTATTAACCAACTAATATATATATTTAAGTATAGAAAGGTTATAAAGATTATTATTTAACATAATGTTTATTTAAGATATTCTAACTATCTTTGAACGTTATGATAATTAATGATCCGAACCTAGAGTGTATAAGATCTAAAATCCGCAACTTAATTTCCCTTTCATAAATATCCTTTTATCTTGGATACTACAAAAGATATAAATATCCTTTTATCTTGGATACTACAAAAGATATAAATAAGATAGAACTTGATAATTACAATGTTCTATTAAATTAAATTAAATTTTATTTTATTAAATATAAAAATTAATTAATTAATTTTTATATTTAATAAAATAAAATTTATTTATATTTTTAATTTATTGCTGAGCACATTGAACACCGCCTCCTTGATTTATATTATCATCGTCATCATCGTCATTATGATTAAATGATTCTGGATTTACTGCTTGTATATCAGAACAATCTTTAAGAGGGAATCTGTCCATTGGGAAACAATTTTTAATTAATTTAATTTGTTCTTTATTAAAAGTAATTTCTTTATCTATTTCAAATTTTACAACTAAATCACCTTTTGCTTTTGTATTCATAATAGGTAAACCAAGCCCTTGTATTACTCTCATATCGCCGTCAAAAATTGGTCCACTAACTTCTAAATTAATATCACTATTATCTAATAATTTAACATGGAATTTTGTTCCTAATAATGATGTACCGAATTTAATTTTTTTAATTATAACTAAATGACTTTCACTAACTTTGAAAATAGGATGTTCTTCGTGTGTTATAACAATAACTAAATTACCATCTTCCATGTCATCTTTAATATTACCATCACCCCGTTTTACCATTTTAATATTATTACCACAACCAGGTGGTATAGTAATATTTAATTTAATATTACTATTAGTTCCATTTATATTTCTTTTAATATTAATTTCTTTTGTTGTTCCAGTAAATACTTCTTCTAATGTAACCATAACTCTGGTAATAATATCAGGTGCTTGTCTCTGTCTTTGTGGAAATCCAAAACCTCCCATACCACCCATGCCGCCCATTCTTACATTAACACCAGGCATACCAGGCATACCTCCTCCAAACATACTATTAAAAATGTCATGTGGATCTATTTGCGGACCACCTCTGCCTGAAACAGCATCTTTACCAAATTTATCATAAATTTTTTTTTTTTCAGGATCAGATAAAACTTCATATGCTTCAGTAATTTCTTTAAATTTTTCAAGATATTCTTCTTTTTTATCTTTTGGAGATTTATCTGGATGATATTTAATTGCTAATTTTCTATATCCTTTTTTAATTTCATCAGCACTTGCATTTTTCTTAATTTGTAGTAATTCATAGTATTCATTAGACATTTTATATAATATATATATAATACTTTACATGTTTGACTATAAAATATCAATTTTTTTAATTTAAAGAACAATTATTTTTTTACTTGTATAATATAAGGAATAATATTGATTGTATCAGTAAGTTCTAATTTTTTATTAAATATATCATTTTTAATTCTCCATACATTTCTACGAAATAATTTAAATTTATTATGAATTTCTGAATATGTTCCAACCTCTTGCTTTATATTTTTATTATCATCATATAATATTTTTAATTTATTTTCTAAATCTTTAATTTTTTGTATTTTTTTAACAATTTTTTTATTTGCATTTTTGGTTTTACAATAATTTAGTATATATTTATATTTATATGTAAATGATTTTTTATTACAATAATGGCCATCGTCTTCATTTTCTATGTAATTTGTAGAAACAGAATTACAATATGGACATTTACTATTACCAGTTCTTAACCAAGTAATTAAACAATCTGAGTGAAATATATGTTTACATTCCGAAATTTCATATGAATGTTGATCATTTAATGAATCATGACATATAGGACATATAGGAGATATGTCATCATTAGTAATTGTATTTTCATACATATTAATATTTATCATTATTAATATATATGAAAAATATTAATATTTTTATACATATTAATATATATAAAACTTGATCGGTGTAAATATATCACAATATAAAATCAATTGTCATATTATAAAACGGGAAATCATTAAATATTTTACATGTAGATCTTTGTTTCTTTTCATTATTATCCTTGGGAGTGATAATAATGCGTCCTTCGTTGTCAGAATATTCAAAATATATAATAACATCATTGTCAATATAATATTTTGCAAATATATTAAATATATCATTTTTAATTTCTGAAAATCCAATAATATCTTTATATAAATTAGAGTTATTGATACAGGAGCGTAAAGTATTTAATCCAATATTTATTACAATATAATCATAATCATCAATATCGAATATAATTTTATCACTTATATAAAAATCAAAATATGGTATAAATAAATCACTATTTATATGTTTTTTGAAATATTTATTTATTTCTGGTTGAATTAATTTTAATTTATCTTCTTGATAAGAAATACTTAATGTTTTTTGTCTATTATCTTTTATAATTTCTTTTATCAAATTTAGTAATGTTTGTGACATATTATTAATAAAATTAAATTAAAAATTGATAATTATTTATATTATATAAATAATTTATATAATATATATAATAAAATGTTAAAACTATTTATTGGTCCGATGTATTCAGGAAAAACGACTACTTTATTGTGTAGATTAGAAAGATATAAAATAGGAGGTAAAAAATGTATTATTATTAAATATAAAAATGATACAAGATATGATAAAGATATGGTAGTTACACATAGTAATAATAAGCATGATGCATTATGTACTGAATTATTGTCAGAAGTAGAAGATAAAATAATGGATTATGATGTAATTTTAATTGATGAAATACAGTTTTATAAAGATGCAGCATTTATATGTAATAAATGGGCAAATGAAAAAATAGTAGAATGTTATGGTCTTAATGGAGATTATAAAAGAGAACCTTTTGAACAAATAAGTTTATTAATTCCATTAAGTGATAAAATAACCCATTTAACCGCAATTGATAAAAACAATGGCGAACATGCTCCGTTCACATATAGAACTAGTGATGAAATTAATCAAGAAGTTATTGGTGGTATGGATAAATACATAGCTTTAAGTAGAAAAAGTTATAATTTAAATATTAATCGGGCGTATACAGAATATTCAAATATATAATAATATTATTTTGAGTAGTTTTTAAAACAATTCCATTAAATTTATTAGATATTATAATTTCAAATTTGCATGAATTTAAAAAATCTAATTTTTTATCAATATTCAAGTTATTATATGTAATATCTGTTTTTGTGAATTTTAAATTTAATAAGTTTTTACATATATTACATGAATCATTTATTATTTTAATATTATTATTCATTTTATATTCATTTAATTCATTTTTTATAATTTCTATATCTGATAAAATATTTATATCTGTTATTACAAAACTACATTCTTTTTGTATATCTAATACATCAAATTTATTTTTTTCTATAAAAATACTAAAATTACAATTTTCATTAATATTTTGTGTAATACATACTCCATTTTTAAATATATTTATTAAAAATATGTCATCTATTTTCATATTGTTAATATGATTAATTATATCATTATTAAGATTAATTTTAGAAATAATCATATATATATAAAATATTATTCTTTTTTTGTAATATTAATGTCATAAATCATTTTTTTATTTCTTGATTCATAAATATCTTTTATTATAATATCAATATCGTCATTACTATCAATATATTTATTTAATATATTTTTTATATGATTTTTTGATATAAACGCATATTGATTTGTTTCCTTTAATTTCAAATTAAAATTAGAGTTTAATGGAATATCATTAATATTTTTAATATTCATATAATTAATTAATTTTGGTTTTATATCCAATTTTTTAGATCTTATATTATTAAGATATTTATTATATTTACAATATTTTTCATCTAATTTTACATAAGATTTTAAATTTTCTCTAAATTCTTGATAAGACATTATATATAATACCAATAAATAAGTTTTTATCTAATTTATAAAAATAAATTAATTTAATATATTTTTAAATGTTATATAATTTTAAGTTTTTTTCATTTCTATTTTCGCAATTTTTTATCTAATTTATAACAATGATTGAAATACCATTAATTATTGGTACATTAATAATTGTATACATTATAAAAAAAATAAATGCTATATGTAAATCATTAAATAGAATTAATACCGAAAATCAAATTATATTTATAATGTTGGATATAGATAGTTTAGTTAGTTTACAAAATAAATATAATAAAAAAAATAAATGCTATATGTAAATCATTAAATAGAATTAATACCGAAAATCAAATTATATTTATAATGTTGGATATAGATAGTTTAGTTAGTTTACAAAATAAATATAATATAAAAAATTCAATTAACAAAATAAATGTTAATTCAATCATTTATAAATGTAATGATGATAAATCTTTTTGTTCTCTAACACAAGATATTATACCAATTAATGAAGATATTAGAGTACTAAAATGTGATCATTATTTTACAAAAATGCAAATAGATATATGGCTAATGTCAAATAATGTTTGTCCTGTATGTAGACAATTCGTTTGTAAATTATCTTAATAATTACTCATATCAGTATTTATATTTGTAGTTAAATTTTGAATATTTTCAATTTCATTACCATCTACTACTTTAAAATATTATTCTTTTGTAATATACATAAAATTTAGCAATAAATTTTATGTATATTAGATATATATTTTAACTTAACTTCATTTTAAATATCGATCGGTGTAATATTATATTCTATTAAATCAGTAAAAGTTTAAATATTACATAATTTTAAAATTTTTTGATCTCTATTTTCGCAAGATTTTATTAAATTCGAATGACTAGATTCCATTTTTTTATTTACAAGAACCTCTAAATCTAAAGAATCTGTAAATGATTCAGAATATTTTAAGAATTCAACATATTTATTAAAATTATCAACTTGTTCGTATTGTTTATTTGAGCAAGGAATGGTCGCAACTGGGATTTTATTGAAGACACATTCTAATATTAGTTCATTACCAGAAGTACATAATACTGCTCCACATATTCGCAAATATTTTATAAATTTAATTTTATCTGGTTTATACAAAGTAATGTTTTTTTGAAGTGGTTTTTGAATATTTGTATTTGTGAAATAGATAAATTTATATAACGGATTTTTCTTAGATAATAAATCAAGTTTTTTAGGAAAGTCTTCTCCGCTTACAGAATATGCCAATATTATTTTTTTATTAACACCAATTCTTTTAATTTTCTCTAATTTTATTAGCGGAGGGATTGTGTATTTAGTATACTTTGATGATATATGTATAGAAACCAAAATACAAATTGATGATAATTGTAGAGAATTTATAAGTAAATAGTTTTTTATATTGTCAATTGAAAACTGACTTGCAATAATAATTTGTTTAGTCCTAAAGTTTAAAAAATCATTTACAAAAAAATTAAACCATTTATTAATTCCGTATATTTTCTCATATTTGTGAGTTGGTTTTATTTTAATAAAATCTTTTATCACCTTTAAATAGTTCATATCATTTATAGATTCATTTGTAGTATTAATTTTTTGATATATAACCTTACTATTCAAAAAAAAATTATCATATCCCTCATTTCTTCCGTATATAATGACAATTGGTATTTTATATTTTTTAATTAAAACATCATAAACTGTTTTGGATTGTGTTAAATGTCCATTGCCAATGCCATTAATTTGAAATCCTAAAATTTGTGGTGAAGATACTTTATTTAAATTACGACCTAATCCATTATTAAATAAAATTACTAATAAAATTAGAAAAATATATATATATATATATTTTTTATTACTAGATGACATATATATCATAATATAATAATTTGTAATGTTGGATATAGATAGTTTAGTTAATTTACAATAAAATAATAATTGATAATTAAATCATTATTTTACAAAAAGATAAATAAACAATTATTTTAATTATTAGTTTGTAAATTATCAAGATAATTACTCATATCAGTATTTATATTTGTAGTTAAATTTTTAATATTTTCAATTTCTTTGTCTTGAATTGCTTTAACTTGTAGTTCAGTATTATTTAATATTTGTTTATCTTCTTCTGTTATTTCTTCTTCATTACCATCTACTACTTTAAAATATTGTTCTTCACCATCTACCATTTTTTTTTGATATGAGACATTTGATGATGTAGTAGTAGATTCAGAAGTTGAATCCGATCCTGTAACTTTGAATATAATAAAACTAATAACAATAACTGCAAATATACCTAGAACAATAATCCACCAGTTTTTAGTAAAATAATTTCCCCCATATTGAGAATTTAATTCTAAAGGACAAAAATTATTATTCATATATAATTAAAAATAAAAAAAATATATATATTAAATGGATAAATATATTGATAATACTTCAGATTTAGAATTAAAAAGTAAATTTACGATTATACTTAAACAAAAAGAAGATAAAAAAGATATCAGAGTTAGGAGACAAAATATAAGAATCTATATATTATTTAGTATAGTATTTTTACTAATATACATAATATTAAAAGAATATGTATATGATCATGTAATTATTAAAAGGGGGGGATTAAATTATTTTACATTATGTGAAAATATACCGTATGATTGTCATTGAATTATAATCTATATAAAATTTAATTTTATCATATTACAATTATTAGAGCTACTAAATATAGTATATATGGCAAATCCTATACTTTTGTTTGTTCTTCAGTATCTAATAAAAGTTTTGGTGGATTTTTATTTATCATATTTTTATTTATCATATTTCTATTATTAAATAACATTAATCTTATCTCTTCTTTAATTTTATTTAACACTACGTCTTTCTCTTTTTTTTCTAGATATCTTTCAAACTTTCTCATAATTATTGGATAATTTTTACCATTTTCTAACCAATCCTCTACTCTATCTTGAATTAAACATTCTCTATCATTTATCATATTTTCTATTATCTCTTCTCTATTTAATGTATCCCATTTATCACCATCATATACCATTATATAACCATTTTTTAAATTCGATATATAAACATTATGATTTTCTGGTTTATTAGGATCTAAATGTATCATTTTTATTAAATAAGGTACACACATATTACTATGATTCATACAACTTCTAATATTTTTGTTAGTTATATTACTTATATCAGTATCTTTGTATGCTAACAATTTAATGTTATTTTGAATATTATTAGTTATATTATTATTATTTATTCCTGCTTTTTTGATTAACTCCTCTATTTGCTTATTCTGTTCTTTTATTTGTTTATCACGCTTATTTAATTCTTTATCACGCTTATTTAATTCTTTTTTTTGTTCTTTTAATTGGTCATTTAATATTTTTACTAATTTATCCATTGAATCTTTTGCTTCTTCTTCTTTTTTCTTTTCTTTACAATTTTTATTATGTCTGTGTAAACTATCTATTCTAGAATATGTTTTTTCACAATATTTACATTCTAATATTATGTTTTTTTGTGGAGAGATGTGGTTTTTTGTGGTGGTTTTGTGGGTTTTTACATTATTTAAGTATTCTTCATAACTTTTACCAGACAAAATATATTCTTTACAACCATCTAAAATAATATCATTATATGTATTTTTACATGTATATTTGCGTTCTAAATGACTTGTCATTTTTGTTTTTATGCATATGGTCCATCCACACCTATAACATTCATATTTCATTATAATTATCTATATATTTATTTCTTAAATGTTATAAATTATCTATTAAATATCTATTAAATATCTTATATATCCAATATATATCTTATATTCTTATAATTAATATTAATTACCTTTATATCTTCTATATATATATCCCAAAAATATAAAGTTACAGCATAAAGTTGGAATAAATATTAAATTGATATTTAATATTTATTTTAATTATTTCAGGGGGGGGGGGGGAATGCCAAAAATAAA
>Ga0206125_10000885_pt1 | contig 37440 bp, 34 predicted proteins | sample Helgoland_Spring_4_FD_148598 | JGI IMG/M metagenome (GOLD analysis project Ga0206125, IMG submission 148598) | Pelagic subsurface seawater microbial communities from Kabeltonne, Helgoland, North Sea - Helgoland_Spring_Bloom_20160331_1 | ecosystem: Environmental > Aquatic > Marine > Epipelagic ... | reverse complement strand
TCTTTGGAGTTGCCAGCGTGATTGAAGCGAGACGTCTAGCCCACGCTGGCATTAAGACTAGGATCTACCTTTTGGGGCCCACATGCCCATTTGAGCGAGAGGAAATCGTAGCCTATGGATGGACACCATGCATCTCGAGTATGGAAGAGGCCAACGACTTCAATCAAATCACAAGACGCAGTCACAAAGATAGCAAGCTGAAGGTGCACCTCACGGTAGACACAGGCATGGGTAGAGGCGGATTCCTTCCCAATGATTTGATAAAGCACCAAGAAGAACTCGATCAACTTTCCCAGCTCGATATTGAAGGCATTGGCTCACATCTGCCATGCGCGGATGAGGACGAGGCATTCACACGGGAACAGTTCGACCAGTTTGATAAATTGATCGAAACATTGGGCCCCGATAAGTTTCGCTTCATCCACCTATCCAATAGCGCTGGCATACTCGCTTATCAAAGCCGTTATGCAAATCTGCAGCGCCCTGGCTTGATGCTGTATGGTATAGCTCCCCTATCATCTATGCAGGATCAGCTAAAACCGGTCTTGAGCCTCAAATCAAAAGTTTCACTGGTACGTGACCTCCCAGCTGGGCAAGGTATTTCTTATGGCAGAGACACAATACTCAAACACGAGACTCGGGTCGCGACGATTGGTATTGGCTATGGCGATGGTTATCCCCGCTCAATGCCTGCCGAAAAAACCTCTGTGCTGATCAACGGAGAGAGATGCCCACTCCTCGGTAGGGTTACCATGGACCAAATTATGGTTGATGTTACCAAATTGCCTCACTGCCAGAGCGGTGATGAAGTAGAACTTTTTGGAGAACATATTCTCGTCAGCGAGGTCGCGCAACTCGCCGGCACCATCCCGTGGGCGGTATTGACCGCAATCACTCCTCGTGTATCAAGAATCTATCAGGCATAGGGGCAAAAAAACGGCGAGCCACTCATGTGACTCGCCGCTGTTGATTTTATTAGCTGAAAGGTAAAGCGTTACGCTTCAACAGGTGCCTCATCAGCAGCCTCTTGCTGCTTTGCTTCACGAGCTGCAGCACGAATGGACATCTTAACACGTCCACGATCGTCGACGCCGATACACTTGGCCGTGACAGTATCACCTTTTTTGACAACGTCTTCAGTCTTCTCAACTCGGCCTTCTGCAAGCTCAGAGATGTGAATGAGTCCGTCTTTACCAGGCAAGATCTGCATGAAAGCACCGAAGTTTGTAGTAGAGACAATCGCTCCGGTATAAACCGTACCGACCTCAACCTCTGCGAACATCTGCTTAATCATATCCATTGCACGATCAAGGCTTTCCTTCTTAGAGGCATAGACGTGCACGGTTCCATCATCTTCAATGTTGATGTCAGCACCCGACTCAGCCTGAATACCTTTGATATTCTTGCCACCAGGTCCGATCAGCTCACCAATGCGCTCGGGGTCAATCTTAGTCGACTCAATACGAGGTGCGTGCTCAGAGAGAGCACCTGGCTCGGCAATCGTCTCGTGCATTTTCTGAAGAACCTTCTCGCGTCCGCCAGCGGCCTTAACCACAGCCTCTTCAAGAATGGAGAGTGGAATACCAGGCAACTTAAGGTCAAGCTGGTAACCTGTGATACCTTCGCTTGTGCCACAGAGTTTGAAGTCCATGTCGCCATAGAAATCTTCAGAACCAATGATATCAAGCAAGGTCTTGTATTCCTTGATGTTGTCATCCTCATCCATTTCAGTGACGAGACCCACTGCAATCGCCCCGACAGGGCGAATAAGTGGAACACCCGCATCGAGAAGAGCCATGACACCGGAGCATACAGTAGCCATCGAGGATGAGCCATTAGACTCAAGCACTTCTGAAGTCACGCGCATTGCATAAGGGAAGTCCTCCTCGGCAGGAATAACAGGTTCAATGGAGCGCTCAGCAAGAGCCCCATGACCAATCTCCCGACGGTTAAGGCCACCAAAGCGACCAGCCTCTCCCACAGAGAATGGAGGGAAGCTATAGTGTAGGATAAAGCGCTTGCTGTCTTCTCCACCAGCATAGTTGTCAAAGTATTGACGCTCATCAGCTGGTGCTAGAGTTGCAGTTGCAAGTGCTTGGGTCTCACCTCGGGCAAAAATAGCAGATCCATGCACACGTGGCAGAGATCCAGACTCGGAGAAGAGCGGACGCAGAGTATCGATGTCACGGCCGTCAGCGCGAACGCCTTTTTCCATGATGGCAATGCGGAATGCCTTCTTTTGAATGTATTCGAAGCACTGCTCGATTTCAAATTCTGAAACATTAGGAACACGCTCCTTAAGAGTAGCTTCTACTTCATCACGAAGTGCTCCAACTTTCTTACCACGCTCAACTTTGTTGGCTGCGTAAATAGCATCTTCGATACGGTCACCCGCAACTTCGTATGCAATCTCAAGGAGATCTTCCTTAGCGACAGTGACAGTGTAGTCACGCTTAGGCTTACCTACTTTGGCTGCAAGCTCCTCAATGGCTTCAACAATCGTGGTAACGTGCCCTTGCGCAAAGTGCAGTGCCTTAACAAACTCAGCATCTGGAATCTCGTTAGCAGCACCCTCGATCATGATGACCTCGGTTTTGTTACCAACGTAGACGAGGTCAAGATCACTCTCTTCACGCTCTTCGAAGGTTGGGTTCACAACGAACTCCCCGTTAACACGGCCAACACGCACAGCACCAATAGCACCTGCGAATGGAATGTCCGAGATACAAAGTGCTGCAGAAGCACCGTTCATGCTCAAAATATCAGCATCATTAGAACCATCAGCTGCAAGCATCAGGGCAACAATTTGAGTATCATACAGATAACCTTTGGGGAAAAGCGGGCGCAGAGGACGATCCGTCATGCGACATGTCAGAATTTCCTTCTCTGTAGGGCGGCCTTCGCGCTTGAAGTAGCCACCTGGGAAAATACCAGCTGCTGCTGCACGTTCTTTGTATTCAACGGAAAGCGGGAACCAGGTCTGACCCTCACGAATTTTAGTTTGAGAAACAGCAGTGACAAGCAGCACGGTTTCGCCAGATTGCACCTGAACGGCGCCGTCGGCCAGTTTGGCCAGTTTACCCGTCTCAAGAGTGATCGGGTTCGATCCGACTGGGATCGTTATTTTTTCAATATTCATATTCATTTTCTTATTTTCTTCTTTTGTTGGGTTGCCCTCTTGTAACGCAGTGTGCGTCCTGATTTTTTATATGTTAGCAGATGAGAGCAGGCGTCTCTTGGTTTTGTTCTCGGACAAAGCCTCCAACTTCATTGAATAAAGCTGGGAAAGGGTTATCGAGGTCATTAGAACGACCTGATGAAAATTTTCTAAGGCTGAGCCGAAGCCGTCAGGTAGTGTGAGACAAATAACACTGACCTGAAGACATAAGCAAAACGGCCACAGCAATTACCGTGACCGTTTTATAAATTGAGTTAGCGACGGAGTCCCAAACCTTTGACAAGCTTGGAATATCGCTCTTCTGACTGACCTTTGAGGTAATCAAGAAGTTTGCGGCGCTGGGCCACCATCGTAAGCAAACCACGACGGCTTGCGAAGTCTTTCTTGTGCTCACCCATGTGGTCAGTGAGGTGCTTGATGCGCTTAGTAAGAAGCGCTACTTGGAAGTCAGCACTACCGGTGTCACCTTCGTGAAGCTGGTAGTCTGCAGGATTAATTTCAGTATTAGTACTCATGGTATTATTAGTTTCAGACCAGCTCCTTGCCAGTCAGCCCTAGTGCGGGAGGCGGAAATAAAGCAGAATACCACGAATATGCAAGGTATATCACGACAAATATTGTGATTGCTCAGCATCAAATCAGTCTGCCGAAAAGCCAATAAACCACAGCGGACTCTATAGGTCATCTACCATAGCGAAGACTGCCTGACGGCCTTCAGCTAGTATTTTTCCGTCCTTATCAACCAACATGTAATATGGCACAAATTTCTTGGCATATTTCCCCAGGCCGGACTCAGCATGCTTGTCAGGAAGAACGTGGGCCCATGGAAAATTTTCTTCTCTTGCCCATTTTAAGGCGGCTGCTGACGTTCGATCTAAACTAAAGTGAATAAACTCAACCATGTCGTTAGGGGCGATTTTTTTGTTGAATGACTCCACCAACTGTGGAGCCGAAGATCGGCCAGGTGGTCACCAACTGGCAGAGTAATACACCACATAATAGTCCGGCACACTGCTCATTGTATAATCAAAGAAATCATCGCCATCGAGCTTGGTGAGCACACCTTTTTTAATTTTACTCCCGATAACCTGCTTATCGAGTTCCTCTAAAACCTCGAGCGCTTCAGCTTTACCCTTCAAAGCCTGGTTCCGTAGCCACTTCTGGTTTGCATCCGACAACTTGCCGAAATCGAATAATAGCTTACGATCACCCTCAATGATTGTGACAACACCCGTTTCCTCGTCGTAGCTCTTAAATTTACCATAAACCGTCTTGGTTCCGTCAGCATTCGTCCAACTCCTCGCCCACTCCAATTCTTCCGCGGTATACATGAAGCACTTAATCCACTCAGAGGGTAGCTCATGTAAACCTAAACCCGCCAATCCAAGAGTGCCACCACCACCATGCCCAAATGAAATGCTATCTGGGCGAACCTCGATGATCCTTATGTCCTTATAAATCTTACCTTGAGGTGTCTCAATTTGATCAAAAGTCATCCCCTTGGCTTCTTTTCGCATTTGCGTTCGATACTCAAGGAAACGCGCCCTGATTTCCCCCTCTAAAAACTGTATCTCCGCTTGTTTTCTAGCAAGCAATTGACTTAAGTCTAAAATTTCAGGCTTCAAGCTATCGAGCTCTTTTGTGATTTGCTCGAGTTCCTGTCTTGCGAATGCCATTTCCCCCTCCTGATGCCGCAACTCTGTCCACTTGCTTTCAAGCTCGACCAATTCCGATGTAAGCTTTTCATTGCTAGCTACCAAGGTTTGGTAATTACTGTAGAAATAATATGCGATGGCCCCTACCGCTACTAGTATGATGATGTTCCAAAATGTTAGGATGCGCGACATATAAAAGATCTTCTTTGTTAAATTACTTTATTAAAGCTGGCTGGCTAGAAATTCTTATTTGATAATAAAATCTCGTTCGTTCTTCGAATTCTTTTTTTTCAGCATATCATGCTCCTCAGACAACTTGGTGACGGATGATTGCAACTTATCACGCTTTTTTTCCAAGTGCTTAAGTATCGTCTTCGACTGCTCCAGTAATGCAATCGAATCATCTGGATTTTCCTCCATGTTGTTTTCTAGTGATCTAAAATCACCTGAGAGTTTCGCTTTTCGTTTCTCAAGTTCTTTATTTTCCTTCGCAAGCGCAAGGTAATCACACGAGCAGAGACACAAGATAGACAAGGCCATAAGCATTAATTTTATTGTTTTGCTGAGATACGACATAACTGGTCTTGGATAGGCGCTAACATACACAACGATTGGATGAATGCCTATGTTTAAATACAAACAGATCACATAATCAAACTTCAAGCTATTCAACACTGATATTAATTGCCTGCACAACATCACCAAACAAACTCATGGACTCAATCCTGACAATCTCTGGCTTTGACAAGGCTTCAAATTCGAGAATACTCCCTTGCCATGTCATCAGCTAATCACTCCAAATTACCCAAGTTATTCATCCCAGGACCTGTGGATATTTCTCCCGAGACATATGAGTCCATGTGCCACGGCATGATAGGCCACCGAGGCGGAGATTTCGAGGCCCTCTACGCCAGTATTCAACCAGGTTTACAAGAAATCCTTGGGACAAAGCGTCCTGTTTACCTTTCCACATCGTCTGCTTGGGGAGTCATGGAAGGAGCTATTCGAAATTTAGTTCAAACCAAGGTACTCAACCTGTGTTGCGGAGCATTTTCAGACAAGTGGTATGACGTTGCACAACGTTGCGGCAAAGATGCTGAAAAAATACAGGTTGAGTGGGGCCAGCCCATAGATCCTGAGGCAGTGCGTGCCAAGCTCAGTGAAGGAGGCTTTGATACCGTAACCATGGTGCATAATGAAACCTCTACAGGTGTCCTCAATGACCTCGCTGGTATTGCAGCAGTCGTAAAAGATTTTCCCGGTGTCCTGCTCGTTGTCGACACAGTCTCATCTCTCTCAGCAGTCCCAGTAGAAATGGACAAACTCGGTATTGATGTTGTGCTGGCAGGTGTCCAGAAGGCATTAGCACTGCCCCCCGGCCTTGCTGTTTTCGCCATCTCGGAAGCCGCGCTTGAGAGAGCCTCTCAAACAGAAGGGCGTGGATATTATTTTGATTTTGTCGAATTTGAGAAAAACGCCGTTAAAAACAATACCCCCTCAACACCAGCTGTTTCGTTAATGTATGCACTCAAGCAAAAGGTAGACAGCATCATGGAGGAAGGTCTCAAAGCTCGCTTTGAGCGCCACGCCAAATTAAATCACATGATTCACGTGTGGGCTGAGAAGCATGGATTTAAAAACTTTGCTCCTGAGGGATTTCAATCAAAGACTCTTACAGCGATCGACAACCAAGATGGCAAATTAGATGTCGCAGGCTTTATCAAAGCACTTCGAGCCAAGCACAATGTTCTAATCAATGGTGGCTATGGCAAAATCAAAGGTGTTACATTTCGTATTTCAAACATGGGTAACGAAACCGAAGAATCGATACAGGAACTCATTGATCAACTCGATGAGGTTATCGTAGACTTTAAATAAAGTCTCGTGTCCAAGGGTTATGACGCACATCAACAAAGGCAAATGGCTCTCTCTGCTTTTGGCAAAGAACTCGCACGGCGTAGCAAATCAAAATGCGAACTTACTGGGGCTTCGGGCATCCCCTTGCATATCTACGAGATACCCCCAGTAGCTGATGAGCCTCAGCTATCACGCTGCATTATGATCTGCGAGCAAGCGATCGATCAAATTAAACAGCCCAGTCTCATCATAGCTGATCAGTGGCGTCATCTAGGCGAGCTAATATGGAGTGATACACCCGCTATACAGATCATGGCATATCGCCTTCTAAAGTATATATCCCATAGAGATCAATGGGCGCGAGACATCCTGGAGGAAGCCTATCTCGATGAGGCAGTAATAGCAGAGGCTGACAAAGAGGCTCTCTGAGTGCGATTAGCTAACATCATCGCTTTCGCTAAGTAGATTCATCCACGTGGATGAAATTTCTGATGCATCGACTTGAGTCCTTTTTGGTCAACATGCGTATAAATCTGAGTAGTGGCAATATCTGCATGCCCAAGCATGTCTTGGATCACTCGCAAATCAGCACCGTTTTGTAGTAGATGCGTTGCAAATGAATGCCTCAGCAAATGAGGGTAGACGTTTTTCTCAATGCCAGCATTTCGTGCTCGCTGTTTGACTACCTCTCTAACTCGCTCAGAACTCAAGCTCCCTCCCCTTACACTCAAAAATATCCAAGACGATGTTTTACTCTTCACCAACTCTGGGCGTTCATTTTTGATGTAATTGCCAAGTGCCTCTCGTGCCTTTCCTCCCACAGGCACAATCCTTGTCTTCCCCCCTTTGCCGGTCACCCTAATAAAACCCTCATCCAAGTTCATATTCTCCAAGCGTGCATTACAAAGCTCGGACAGCCGTAAGCCTGACGCATAAAACAACTCAAGAATAGCAAGGTCTCTCCGCCCTAGCACTTTACCAGTATCAACAGCTTGCAAAATAGATGCCACCTCCTGTTCATTGAGCGTTTCCGGCAAGTGTTGCTCAGCCCTTGGAGGCAAAAGCGGCTCAGCTGGATCGGCCGCTATGACCTTCAATGCCGCTATTCGGCGAAAAAAGATTTTCAAATGAACCATGCTGATACGCAATGATGATGCTGACATACCATTGTCTTTCTGACCCGATAAGAAATGAGACAAATCCTCAGTTCCAACATCATCCCAGTCCGATAGACCTTTTTTTTCAAGCCAGACAACCAGAGCATCTAATGTTTGGCGCACTGAGAGCTGATAAGCTGCTGACAAACCTCGCTCTGTAGCGATGTAGAGTAAAAACTGCTCAATATGCGATGTTAAACCCACGTCACTATTGTTTCTCGTAAACGCCCTCATCACGCTTTTCGAGCACAGTGAAACCAGCTTTTTTGGCATCGCTGTATGAGAGTGGCTTGGTGATTTTGGGGGTGTTCACACTGCTAATGACCTTCTTTACTGGGTGCTTACAGAGAGGACAAACTTCCAGTGGTGCGCGATCTACCGGCCGTCGTAACTCGAAGCCCTTGGCGCAGATGCGACACGATTGCTCCTGATCGTCAGCATTTACTGAAACATATTCGTAGATCGGCATGGTTAGTGGGAGTTTATTTTAAAAGCTTCGTGTTCGTTGCCGGAGCAAAGAAAAATAGCAAAACAGAAAAGGCGCAAGACAGCATCCACATGTGGATGTCATCTTACGCCGAAAGTTTAACACAACTAGGCCAAGCTTACCAGCTCGACTTGGTCACTCCTGGAATCATACCGTGCGAAGCAAGCTCACGAAATGCTATACGTGAAAGCTTGAAACGACGAAGGAATCCATGGCGACGGCCGGTGTATTCACAACGGTTCACCAATCGAGTGGCACTTGAGTCACGTGGAAGCATGCTGAGACCTACGTAGTCCTTCTCTTGCTTGAGCTGCCTGCGCAGATCTGCATACTTAGCGACGGTTGCTTGTTTGCGCTTGTTGCGCGCGATCCATGATTTCTTTGCCATAACGGGGGGCTGGAGATATCCGATCACCCCAACAAATCAAGCCATTTTTGCTAAAATTGTCACTTTTCTTGAAGATTTCAACAGATTGCACGATTTCAGGTTGCTTACAGACCTCTCGCAACGTTAATTGCAGAAAGCATGTCAACGACCTCATTTCATTACCAAGACCCCTTTCCTCTTGGCCCCGACACCACAGAATACGAGCAAATCGACACTGAGGGCATCTCCACTATCGAATGCGATGGCGAGACTATACTCAAAATAACGCCTGAGGCGATCGCCAAGCTATCCAATGAAGCTTCGAAAGCCATCTGCTTCAAGCTTCGCACCTCGCACCTCAAACAGGTGGCAGCTATTCTTGATGACCCCGAAGCATCAGACAATGACCGCATGGTCGCACTGATGTTGCTTAAAAATGCAGAGATCGCCTCACACGGTATTTTACCAGCTTGCCAAGATACAGGCACCGCCATTGTCATGGCTAAAAAAGGCCAGAATGTTCGCACCATTGGCAACGATGCCGAGAACATCTCTCACGGCATTCACAAAACATACACCGAGGAAAACTTACGCTATTCTCAGGTTTCACCCTTGAACATGTTTGACGAGGTTAATACGCGCACTAATTTGCCTGCTCAAATCGATATTTATGCGACCGAAGGAGACGCCTTCAAATTCCTCTTTATTGCCAAAGGTGGCGGCTCTGCTAACAAAACTTTCCTCTATCAAGAAACCAAGGCACTACTCAACCCGACGAGGATTAGAGAATTCTGCGTCGAGAAAATGCGCACTTTGGGCACCTCTGCATGCCCTCCCTACCATTTAGCCCTCGTTGTTGGAGGCACATCCGCAGAGGCCAACTTGAAAACAGTCAAAATAGCATCAACTCGCTATTACGATGACCTCCCCACAGAGGGCAACGAGCACGGCCAAGCTTTTCGTGATCTTGAGATGGAGCAAGAGCTATTGGCTGCTGCGCGCGAAATTGGCATCGGAGCTCAATTTGGCGGCAAATATTTCGCCCTGGATGTTCGTGTCATTCGCCTTCCCCGCCACGGGGCCTCCTGCCCTGTCGGCATTGGCGTCTCTTGTTCTGCCGATCGACAAGCGAAAGCTAAAATCACCAAAGAAGGTATCTTCCTTGAAAAACTAGAACCAAATCCTGGTCAATATATCCCTGAGCAATACAAGGATTGGAAATTCAAGGGCGTAGACGTCAACCTTGACGAAAGCATGGATCAGATCCTCGATACCCTCGACAAGTATCCAGTGACCACGGCACTCTCACTCACAGGCACGATCATCGTTGCTCGAGACAGCGCACATGCCAAAATCAAAGAGAGACTCGAACAGGAGGGTAACCTGCCTCAGTATTTAAAAGATCATCCCGTATATTACGCGGGACCTGCAAAAACACCTGAGGGATACGCCTCTGGCTCGTTCGGTCCAACGACTGCAGGGCGTATGGATGGATACGTAGACTTATTTCAAAAACACGGAGGATCGATGATCATGCTTGCCAAAGGCAACCGCTCCCAACAAGTCACTGATGCCTGCAAAGTAAATGGTGGGTTTTATCTTGGCTCTGCCGGTGGCCCCGCAGCTTTGCTTGCGCGCGACCACATCAAGGAGCTTGAAGTCATAGAATATCCTGAGCTTGGCATGGAGGCAGTCTGGAAAATTCGCGTTGAAAACTTTCCCGCGTTTATCCTCGTCGACAACAAGGGAAATGATTTCTTCACCCAGATCAATCAGTGTCCAGTTTGTTAACACCCTGACACGCCGACCTTCGTTCTCGTTAACGAACCAGTCTCACAAAGTCGCCTGTGCAGTAATCTTGTGTTCAGCCAGATTACCGCTGAATCAATACCACCAAAACGGAATAAGCAAGGGCGACACATACAAGCCCGATCCCTTCCTTGCGGTTCAGCTTCATGCTAGACCACATAAGTGGCACAATGATGACGGTAAGCCCCATCATCACGCCTAGGTCTACCCATGCAATTGCTTTGCCACACACTGGCTTTACTGCGGCGGTAACCCCAAGCACCGCCAGAATATTGAAAATACATGAGCCTATGGCATTCCCAGTGATAATGTCGCCTTGGCGCTTCAATGCCGCAACAACTGCTGTTGCCAACTCGGGCAATGAAGTACCTAAAGCAAACAAAGTTAGCGATATGATAACATCAGGCACACCAAAAATCAAAGCTATCTGCTCACCATGAACTACCAGCCAATCAGCACCAAATACCAAGGCTATTATTCCCAGCAAAATCAAAAGCACATCAAAAACAACACGTGAGCCTCCTTTTTTCGCTTGTTCAATTTCCTCGTGCTCGAACTCCTCAAACTGCACAGCATACTTGGCCTTTCTCGAAAGCCTCACGTTGGCAAAAATATAAATGAGAATTCCCGACGCCAATACAATACCCTCCCAGCGAGCAAGGTGCTTATCGCTCATCATAAGCAAAAATACAATTGAGCTCCCCACCAGGATGGGCAACTCACGGCGGATCAATTGCACGTGCACTATCACCGGCCTGATAACAGCTGCCACTCCGAGAATGAGTGCTATATTGAATATGTTAGACCCTACTATATTACCCAGTGCCATATCAGGGCTAGTAACACCTGCATCAATCTGAAAACCAAACCAAGCAGCGGGAACGGCTATAACTTCCGGTGAGTTCGCTTTTAGACATACAAGAAGCTCAGGCATGCTTGTACCGAAAGCAACGACAGTAAGACCAACCACCAATGGCGAAATCCCCAAGCGCAGTGCTATTTCAGAGGCTCCCTTTACCAGCCACTCTGCCCCATAATAGAGCAGGACGAAGCCACCTATGAGCCACAAAAAATGGATGAATAATTCCACGGGCAGAAACATGTACACGCTTCTCCGTTAATAAAACTTCAAACTTTCCTAAATTCTGCTTACACACCCCGCATGTCAAAGACCCACAAGATCAGCATACTCGCCGGAGACGGCATTGGCCCTGAAGTCATGGACGCCTCCATGCTCGTGCTCGACGCCGCTGCTAAGAAGTTTTCCATCAACCTCGAAAAAGACACCCAGCTTGTTGGCGGAGCCGCCATCGACGCTACTGGCAGCCCCCTGCCCGACGAAACCATCGCCTCCTGCGAGGCCTCTGACGCCATTCTTTTTGGATCAGTAGGTGGCCCAAAATGGGAAAATCTCCCACCTGACCAACAACCAGAACGTGGTGCACTGTTACCACTGAGAAAGAAGTTCAACCTCTTTGCCAACCTCCGCCCTGGCGTCTGCCTTCCCTCACTTACCCATGCGTCACCTGTTAAAAACGAGCTTATCCCAGATGGATTCGATGTGCTCTGTGTCAGAGAACTCACCGGTGGCATCTACTTCGGACAACCCAAAAGCATCAGTGAGGTAGATGGCGAACTTGTTGCCATTGACACCATGGTCTACAAAAAAAGTGAGATCGAGCGCATAGCACACATCGCTTTTACTGCGGCAAAAGCTCGAGATAATCGTCTCTGCTCAGTTGATAAAGCCAACGTATTACAAAACTCAGTACTGTGGCGTGAAACTGTAATCGAAGTCTCCAAGGAATATCCCGAAGTTGAATTGTCTCATCTCTATGTCGACAACGCCGCTATGCAGCTCGTTAAGCAACCAGGCTCATTTGATGTTCTCGTAACTGGCAACCTATTCGGTGATATTCTTTCTGATGAAATGGCCATGATCTCTGGCTCACTTGGCATGCTACCATCTGCTTCACTTGGCAACAAAAACGACAACGGACTCTACTTTGGCATGTATGAACCATCTGGTGGATCAGCTCCAGATATCGCCGGCCAAGGGGTTGCCAATCCGATCGCTCAGATCCTGTCTGCTGCCATGATGCTTCGTTATTCACTCGGAGAAAATGAGGCAGCGGAAGCCATCGAAGCAGCCGTTGACAAGGCAATCGATGCGGGGCTACGCACAGGCGACTTATACACCGGTGAAAATGGTGAGCGCAAGGTCGGCACCGTGGAAATGGCCAAAGCCATCACAGCTGCCATCTAATCGATCCAGAGCTATAACTAGTTTACCTAGTTTGCAATCTCATTGCCCAATGCCGATATGGCATTGGGCTTTTTTTGCTCTGCAACCTAGATTAAAAATCCTTGCGGACAAAAACCCAGCAGGCAATCCCGAGAATAAAGACCTCAAAGCCCAGTGAGCTGCCGACAATATAGGCTGTAGAGTGTCGATTATCATAAGCCTCCATCGCCACTGCCTCACGTCGATCTCCGGAAGATGCATCATCGTCCAGAAAGGCCGTCATCATCGTCATATCATTCCCCCGCACACTAACTTTCTTTTTCAGTAAGTAGGTCGCGTCACGAGTCTTGGGTAGTGGGATCCCAACCTTTCTGACGATTTCGTAAAATCTGACCATATCTGCATTCTCATCAAACTCCTGATTAGATCTACGTGTTCCTCCCGTTTCGACATTGATGCTGACCCCAGCAGCCGGCATCACATAAGTCGCTTTATACATCAGACTTTCTGTCCATTGAACAGATAAAGTTACCGCCCATACCAACAAGGCAACCAAGAGAGAAAACAAGGTGGATTTTGTCAGCACAGCAACGAGGACTGCCACCGAATAAATCAGGCTGAAAACAAACGTGAGCAACAAAACAGCCCAAAAAACCTCAAAATTCCATGCATCCAACCTGACACCATGCGCGACGAATACGATCAAACAGAACACCAAGACCTGAATAGCTACAAAGAGCAGGCTCCCCAAATACTTCACGAGAAAAAGAGTCAGCCTGCTCATCGGCTTTGAAATAGCCACATCGATAGAGCCGGTCTTGAGAAAATCGGGAAATACTGGGCACACAGAGATCAACGCTAACACCAGAGCGAACAAACCCAGCCACCATGGCACAAGATAATCTGTAAAGATCATCATGTAGAAGTATTCCGCGAACATGCTGCCTTCTACAATGATATCATTCTTGATCTCATAAGCTCCAAACAGCATCGATATACCCTCTGGGGTAAAGCCAACGGAAGCATACATCAGCGCAATTAATACGGTCAAAAATAATGCAATCCAGAACAACTTCTTAGCAGCCAGAAGGCGGTAAGAGTCCCACAATATGGTCAATACCTGCCTCACTTAACTACCTCCTTTCTGGGTAAGCTTGGTGGAGTTGATCCCTGATAGCTTCCGCCCACTCCTCCCGCCCCGACAGATTGCATAAACAACTCCTCCAACGATTGACGTAACTCACGCATCTCAATAATAATAACTCCTTCAGCTCTCAGCGCATCCAATATCGGCTGAACGGGTTCCGGATCGCTACCGCAGACGCTCATTAAATTTTGACCCGCCTCGTGTCTGAGCTCTACCCCTTGAGCTTTCAACCGGCTCAGCAAACCATCAGACAAAGTGCCACGAGTGACTAATTCATAGCGACGGCTCTTTTCGGTGAGCTGGGCAATTGTCCCTTGCTCTACGATCTCACCCTTATCCATGATCGCCACACCATCACAAATCATTTCCAACTCTCCCAATAGGTGGCTGTTGATAAAAACAGTTCTACCCTCATCTCGCATGCGCCGCAACAAATGACGCATTTCCAGTCGACCTTGTGGATCCACTCCATCTGTTGGTTCATCTAGAAAAACAATCTCTGGATTATTCACCAAAGCCTGAGCGAGCCCAATACGTTGCTTCATCCCCTTAGAGTATGTGCCCATTTTACGTTTGCCCCAATCCTGCATACCGACCATTTCCAGTAAGTGCTCAGCCTTCATGGCTGCATCTTTACGGGGTATGTCTGCCAGCCCGGCTACATAGCGAATCACCTCAGCTCCTTTCAGATATTCAGGGAAACGTGCGTGCTCGGGTAAGTAGCCCACCCGAGCCAAGGTAGGCTTGTGCCCAATCGGAGCCCCCAACATCGTACCAGAGCAATGATTCGGCCGTACAATACTCACGAGAATTTTCACCAGCGTACTCTTGCCAGCTCCGTTAGGTCCCAACAGACCAAAAATCCCACCTCGAGGAACTTGCAATGATACACCTCGAAGAGCTTGTACTCCTCCTCGGTATCTTTTGCGAGTATCAACGATATCAATCACCATATCCGACATAGGTAACATCCAACACTAGCACCACCAAATGGCAAGTTTCTAGGCCCACCATTTTTAACGTGATGAGACTACTCTGCCCTGCTGCTCAGCTCCCCACTTGCCAGCCTAGATCGCAACAGCTCCCCTTTTTTCACCTCCTTTGAATCCCTGATAATATTACCTTTCTCACCCATAGTGATCGAGAACCCTCGCGCAAAGGTTGACTCGGGGCCCAATGTCCTGATCAATGAACCCAGATTAAGCAGCCGCTCTTCCTGCTTTCGAAGCTCATTACTCACTACTCTGCCTAACTGGGTCTTATGATGAGCTAAGCTTTCCATTTTTCGCGTCATTGCTAGTTCAGGATGATTTGCGGCATGCAAAGCAGCTAATTCCCTTAGCCTAAATAATATATTATCAAGACGACCTTGAGATGCATCCTGAAGGTCCTCACGTGCTCGGTCCAGGGTTTGGATAGGTTCTCGCAAAGCTTGCTCTGAATCGCGTGGCATTAGTGCTCTCCTCGCAGACTGAAGAATAGCTGAGTCATGTTTCAAGCGGCCCTGCATCGCACGCTTCAATGCATCTGCTTGGCTTCGGATCTGCAGCTGCAGCTCCGCTGCATCAGGCACTACCAGTTCGACTCCAGCACTGGGCGTCGGCGCTCGAACATCAGCAGCGAAATCTGAAATCGTAAAATCAATCTCGTGCCCAACCGCTGAAACGATCGGAATTGGACATGCATGAATCGCTCTGGCAACAATCTCCTCGTTGAAATTCCATAAGTCCTCCAGTGAACCGCCTCCTCGTCCTGTTATAATGACATCAACCTTCGGCAGATCATAATGCTCAGGATTAGAAAGCTGCTCAATAGCTGCCGCGATATTATGTTCAGCCCCCTTACCTTGGACCGTGACCGGATACAATACTGGCTGCACCCAGGGAGCACGTCGCGCCATGACATTGAGCATGTCTTGTAATGCCGCACCTGTGGGGGATGTTACTAGCCCAACAGTGAGGGGGAATGTTGGCAAAGGTTTTTTTAAGGATGCGTCAAACAAGCCCTCCTTATTAAGCTTGGCCTTAAGCGCCTCAAATCTTGCCTGTAGATCTCCCATACCTACATCCTCGACTTGTTTGACAATCAATTGCATTTGTCCCCTCGCCTCATAGACTGATACTTCACCCTTCAGCCTTGCTTGCATGCCGTCTTCAGGCTGAGCCTTCGCTTTGGCTGCAGAGCCACGGAAAAGCACGCACGAAATTTGTGCCCCTTCATCTTTAAGGCTAAAGTAGCAATGGCCACTTCCCTGCCTGCGTAAATTACTAATCTCCCCCTCTACCCAAATCTCTCCAATCTCGATTTCGAGTAGGTTTTTCATTCGCCTGACCAGGCGGGTTACACTGAGAGCTTCTGGCATGTACCTACATTTCCCCGCAAGTCTGATTCTGGCAATATGAAACTCTTGCGACTTGACTCTTTGCCTTCGATTCCTAGTCTCCAACCGCCATGGCAGAACGCACTCATACCGACCCAGAGAGAATGGAAAAAATAGTATCCCTTTGTAAAAGCAGGGGCTTTATCTACCAATCAGGAGAACTCTATGGCGGTCTCAATGGTTGCTGGGATTACGGCCCCTTGGGTGCTGAACTTAAGCGCAACCTCAAGGATTACTGGTGGCGCAAGAATGTTCAAGAGCGCGACGATATTGTCGGCATGGACGGGTCTATTCTCACACACCAGGCTGTCTTGACGGCATCAGGTCATGTCGGAGGTTTTTCTGACCCTATGGTTGACTGTAAGGTGTGCAAAAAACGCTTCCGTGCTGACCAGATGGATGACGTGCCTATGTGCGAAGCTAAAAAACAGCTCCCCAAAGGTGAAGACAAGCACTGCGAGCTCACTGAGCCGAAAGAGTTTAACCTGATGTTCCAAACCAAGATGGGCGCCTCTGCAGATGACGACGACCCCAACGCAGTGGCATACCTTCGCCCCGAGACAGCACAAACCATCTTCGTTCAGTACAAAAACGTCCTGGACTCAACTCGTCAAAAAATCCCCTTTGGCATCGCTCAAATCGGCAAGGCGTTCCGCAATGAGATTAACCCGAGAAACTTCACATTCCGATCACGCGAATTTGAGCAAATGGAAATTGAATACTTCTGCCACCCAGATGACGGCATGAAGCTGACTGACGAATGGCTCGAGAAGCGGCTCGAATTTTACCAAGAAATTGGAGTTCCTCGCGAAAAGCTGCACATCTTGGATGTTCCCGACGGTGAGCGTGCCCACTACTCCAAGAAAACATACGACATCGAATATGAGTTCCCCTTTGGCATACAAGAACTAGAGGGGGTCGCTTACCGTACTGATTACGACATCAGCAAGCATCAAGAGCACTCCAGTAAAACACTGGAATATTTCAACCCTGAGACCAAAGAGAAATTCATCCCACACGTGGTCGAGCCGTCTGCTGGTTGTGACCGCACATTACTAGCCATACTATGCGAGGCTTACGATGAAGAAGACCTCACCAAAGAAGGTGGCAAGAAAGATATCCGCAAAGTGATGCGTCTCAAGCCATGTATCGCCCCTATCAAAGTGGCTATATTGCCCCTTCTGAAGAACAAACCAGAACTCGTAGCCAAGGCAAAAGAGGTGAAAAATCTTCTCCAGTCGCACATGAACGTATTTTATGATGAAGCTGCAGCCATCGGGCGACGCTACCGTCGCCAGGACGAGGTCGGCACCCCGTTCTGTGTGGCAATCGACTTCGAAACCCTGGGCGAGCAAGGTGAAAACGGTGAAGACTTGACCAACACCGTGACAATACGCCATCGAGACAGTATGGCTCAGGAAAGGGTTCACATAAGCGAGCTACTAGCATGGCTACTTGAGCGCATTGTTTAACTCTGGCTCGCTCAATTGCGATGACCACGTCTAGCCTGCAGCTGGACTCACACTGAGTATGAAACATCAAATCATCGCTGCAGGGAAACCAGCATTAGCTTACGCCAAAACTGGTGTCGCTGAGTATTTGAAACGACTCTCTCGCTACGGCACCTACGAGCTCAAGCACATCAAAGACGGTAGCAGCGAAGATGTATCTGACCGACTCCATTCAGCGAGCAAAGGCACCTTGCGAATCATCCTCGATGAACGTGGCGAGAGCTTAACAACCGCATCAATGACATCGCGTTTACAAAAATGGGAAATGAGTGGAGTAAAACGTGCCAGCTACCTCATTGGGGCATCTGATGGCCACACACAAGCATTGCGCGAAGAAGCTGATATGGTATGGGCGCTGTCTCCCCTGACCATGCAGCACGAGCTTGCACTACTTGTTCTTATGGAGCAGCTCTACCGCGTGGCGACTATCCAGCGTGGTGAACCCTATCACCGATAATTTGACCAGGGCCTCTAGCGCTGATCAAGAATGCTAAGTGCACCAGCGCCCTCAGGCCCAGTAGGCCGATTCCAAGGCATATAACTCTCATCCGACTCAGGACCAACAGGCCTTCTCGCAGATTCAGTATTCTCTGCACATGAAAATAAGGGAAGGAATGCCGCGAGGGACAATACATAAATGATCTTGCTCATGTTTTTGATATTAAACCTTCATTATTGTGTATCAAGCGATATTTATCAGAGGCACATAATCCTTGGCTTACTACAATAGCCTTAAAGCTACCTCTCCCACTTAATTACTCGATCATGTCTTTCACATCGCGCTTCCCCTTTCCTCCCAATGACCCAGAGGATGCAGGATCACGCTACAACTCCAGATTGTATGAACGCTTCGAAGGCTTATTGCCCGTGGTCACATATTCCGTCATTCTATGGTGCACGCTTGTCTACTTCATAGTCAATAAAGACGGCGCTGGAAGTATAGCTAGTTATAAGCTCGCTCATTTTCTTGGCTACACAACGTATCAAGACCTTTGCGAAGGTCGCTGGTGGGGCCTCATCGCATCAGCTTGTGTCCACATTGACCTGTGGCACATTGTCTTCAATATGCTTTGGCTGTTAAGGCTTGGACCTCTTATGGAACGTGGCTTAGGAAGCGTCAAAACCGTCGCATTCTTTATTTCTGCTGCTTTCATTAGCTCAACGTTGCAGCTAGTCATTGGCGGACCTGGTATTGGCTTCTCAGGAGTCATCTACGCCATGGGAGGCTTTATGTGGGCTGCATGGCCTCGTTACACCGGCTTCCTCGAGGGCTTTAGCGGCACCAGCCTGCGCTGGCTCCTCATCTGGCAGGCCTTCTGTTTCGCATTATCGTGGGGGGGCATGATGCCCATTGCCAACACGGCTCATCTTTCAGGCATGATCTTTGGATTTATCGTGGGTCTGTGGGCATGCCGCGGCACAAAACGAGGTTGGTATTGGCTGTGTGCAAGCGCGCTAATAATGACAGGCTGCATTATCACCTGCGCCCTTATAGCATTCTCTTCTTAGGGTGCAGTAGACTCAGTCTATGGAGATCATCTGCTTGAGCGAAGTTGATAGCAGGTAGCATTTAATTTTTGCTTTGGGCACACCGGTAATGCGATGCATTGCATTGCTGTATGCATGGAGCTGCGATTGATACTTATGCTTGAGCGCCTCCTCGGTCTCTTTCTCATCCGTTTTAAAATCAATGATCGCTACAGAACTAGGCTTACCATCATCCATCATGATCACGGCACGATCAATGACACCACTAACCCAACGATTATCATCCTGAGTCTCTATTGGCTGCTCTCTTAACAGTTGGCACTCACTCTCCGGCCGGACAAAGTGCTGCCGTATTTCTGATACTTGCAAGCATTCCGCTACCACTTGTGAATGCTTTCTATCTGACATCTCGGGCAAGTCATCAAGCCAAGTAATGCACTCAAATTGTCTGTGAACCAAATCTCCAAAATGCGCACCCTTACTTTGGCGTAGCAGATCACCTGCCTGATATACCTTGGCCTCACTGGCCAACTTACGACTCATGCGAGCAGATGGTCGACGAAGCGACACTCCCTCCTCAGTTAGCTCGACATCATCTGGCTTATTATGATCACATTTTAGCCAATCACCCGACTGATAAAGAACCTTACATTTCTCTTGTTCAATTTCCAGATCATGTTCTTGCGACCCTGCCGTTGCCTCTCTGATCCAATCACCATATTTAGCTTCGGGATGCCAATTAGCCTTCACTGGATCGAGGATACAGTAAGTGGCTTTTTTGGCACGTGTCAGAGCTACATAAAGGTTACAAAACCTCTCGTAGCACTGATCCTCAGCCCAAGCATCAACCATCTCGGAAAGATCTTTGTCCGCCTCGCATATTTCCTGTGTTGGTTTTTTTATCACATATTCAACAGCACCAAGGTCACCCTTACGCTCGAGGGTGTCCACACGCTTCATACTCGTAAATTTATCAGCAAGCCCCAACTCCGGGAGGATAACCACATCAAAACCAAGACCCTTGCATTTATGAATCGTCATCACTTGAATCATTCCATCATGAGCTGCCTCTTTGACAGGTCGGCTTTCTAATAACTGCACCCAATCATTTAAGTTTCCTCCTCTGGTGGAAAAATCAGCTGCTGCAGCTTGGATCTCATCAAGACGTGAATTTCCATAATCAGAAATCGTCACGGAGCTCCGCAACCTTGATGTAATGTCACTGATAAGATGTTGGACTCCCTTCTGAGCTAATGCATCGGTAAGCCACTGCCATTGTTTCTGCTCATCATCGCTACCAGACAAATCAACCAACATCGGACCCAGTGGGCTACTGCATACATGCGCGTGGCCAAATGCGTGATTGGGGTTCCTTAACCAGCGAAACAAATCAAGAAGAACCGACCCGATAGGTCCGTCAGACAAAAGTGCCTCCGACTCAGATGCCACAGGCATGCCATGAAGCTGCTCACGCAGATAGCGAACAATTTCTGTGACTTGCGAGTTCTTACTAACTAAAATCGCACAACTCATTCCCCGCTCCAGAGGCTTCACTTTATTGACTAGCGCAGCCACACAACGATATCGCGCCTCGGTTCGCTCCTCAGAGGATGTAGTTGCCAAGTCCACATCTGTCTCAACTACCATGGAGTGACCTTCACCATCCTTGTGCGGTGCATGCTCATGAAATTGCCATCGGTCAACCGCTGCAGGAGGAAAGATCCCCTGCCATTTAGGATCGGAGAGATCACAAACATTGTTGGCAAGATCAAGAACTGGCTGGGTCGATCGAAACGAAAGATCCATATCCCAATCTGCAAGCCGGTCCCCATAATATTTTTTAAGATCGTTAAACAGCCTAGGCTCTCCACCTCGCCACCCGTAGATACTTTGCTTACCATCACCGACAATGAATACTGAACGTCGCCCGTCAGCATCCTGCATGATCTCATCAATCAAATTATGCACCGCCTGCCACTGCGGCCGAGATGTATCTTGAAATTCATCCAATAACCAATGGTCGTATTTAGCATCGAGACGAAAATCGATCAGATTCCGATCGTCTCCATCCCATATTTTCATCGCCCCCTCACCCGCTAGTAGCATAGTAAGATCAGAAAAACAAAGCTTCCCCCTGTTTCGCACATGTTCTCGGTAGCGCTCTTCATATCCCGAAACCAGAGCATAGAGCCCCTGGGTGCGCTGCATCTTTATTTCAATTTCGCTACGAATGTAGCTACCCAGTAGATTTGTCATCACAGTACCTATTTCAGAGGATATCTCATATTTGTTTTTCTCCTCAATAGTACCGCCTCGCTGATATTGGTCCCACAATGGAAGGGCACGCTTTAATTGGGTATTCATGGTAAATGGCACCCCAGGCTGATACTGCTCCAGCAAGTCGCACACCTTAAGCCAACCTTTCATATAAGTCGCATGAGGTGTGTGCGGCTTCCCCATCAATTGCCGCAACTCCCGAGCAAGTTCTTTGATATTACCAGCAGGATATGGACACCCATCTTGCCAGAGCCCCTCATCACTGCCCCAGCAATTGGCTACAGGATTAGCAAGCCAACGATTCTGATGCATTTGGATAAATTCCTCTAGGGTCTTGCACAAGCGGTTCTCCTGCTCCCCCCATGTGGCCTGCTTGAATGATTGGATGAAGCTATCTCGCTCTTGCTTTCGGGTTTGTCGGTGTGAGAAAATAACCTTCATCACTGCCATTCGCTCAGCAGATATAACCGCATCTTCCATCAATTCAAAACCACTCAGACCCAGCTCAAGATAAAAATTTCGCACAATACGAACAAAATAACTGTCGAGTGTAGATAGTGCCAAGCGATCCAGCACTTCGATAAGCTCCGCCAATTTTTGTTGGAAAAACGCTGCATCCATTTGTGGAAGAACCGCTGCGTCCCCTTTCACAAGAGCAGGAATGGTATCGGTGCCCAAAATCACCTCTTTCAACTTCACCGCAAGCTCACCAGCCTTATCCTCGCTGGACGCTCCCTCTGCCAACCTTGTCATGATGCGGCCGGTGAATTCACCTGCCGCTTTGCGAGTGAAGGTAAGGGCTATTATTTTTTCTGGTCTTTCTCCAAGGATCAACAGAGCCAGAAAGCGATTGGCCAGCTGAAACGTCTTACCGCTGCCGGCCGAAGCTCGTATCATTGTACTCTGAATTGTCGCTGCCATCTGGCTGTATTCAACTGCCCTCATGCCACGCTGACAAGTTTACAGTTCCACCGGAGCCCAAATAGGTCTAATTAGATACATGCTCGCAGCATTCCAACTCTACGGCATAGGTCATACGGGGGCATTAATATGCCTCGCGGCAATCAGTGTGTTGCTCATTTTACGCTGTCGCAAAGGCGCGCACTCACCGCATGCAAAGTCCGCGGTGGCACTACTCGCCTTCTGCTGCTTTGCCGTTTATCCTATCAACCAAGCGGCATGGGAATCAGTTGGTGGAGCTATCAGCCTTGATGCGGTGATACCTCTTCACCTTTGTGATATCGCTGCTTTACTGTGTGGCTTTGCCCTCATCACAAGACGGCCGTTTTTGTGTGAACTTTCATATTTTTGGGGCTTAGCCGGCACACTTCAAGGCCTGCTGACGCCTAACTTAGCATTCGATTTCCCGCATCCCGTTTTTGTCGCATTTTTCCTGCAACATGGCGTGGTCGTTATCACCGCCCTGCTGCTCCCCCTTGGCCTGGGCTGGAGACCACGCCCAGGAGCGTGGCAAAGATGCTTTGTGTGGCTTCTCATTTACGCTGTAATTGCATTCTTTGCTAATATGGCACTAAACACCAACTTCGGCTTTCTAATGCACAAACCCGCGGAGGCCAGTCTTATGGATCTGATGCCTTCATGGCCCTTCTACATACTCATAATGATCTGCATCGGCGGCTTCATGTTTTACATACTTGGATTGCCCTTTAAGAAATCATGCCAAAAATAGGTCGTGCGTTTGGCTTCATTTTTGATTTATTTACATACAAGCACTCTAGCCAAACCATTTCACCACCAATCCTATGCCCAACGACTCCAAAGATGCGTCCAAAAAAAGAAAACGTGTAAACGTACGTCGCCCAGATGTGATGGCCCTCGTTCAAGAGCAAGTAGAACAACACTACAGATCCTCGATTGTCGAAAAAATCAAATCACATGGTGGAGAAATCACCGTCGGCAATACCAGCATTCGTTTAGCTAAACAATTTGGCTTCTGCTACGGGGTCGAGCGCGCAATTGATCTAGCATACGCCACCCGCAAAGTCTTTCCCGACCAACGCATATTTCTTATTGGTGAAATCATTCACAACCCTGAGGTAAATAAGCAGCTCAGTGACATGGGTATCATCTCGCTTCCATGGAAGAAAATGAGCCAAGAATACGATGCCCTTACGGATGAGGATGTAGTAATAGTGCCTGCTTTTGGTGCCCCCACCAGCTTCATGGATAGGCTGGCTGAAATAGGGTGTCACGTTGTTGATACAACTTGTGGCGACGTAATGAAAGTCTGGCGACGTGTTCGCGATTACGCGAAAAATGAAGTGACCTCCATCATCCATGGCAAAGCTGGTCACGAGGAAACCCGTGCCACGGCATCCAGAGCTCTGGGCAAAGACAATAACGGGCAATACCTCATTATCCTCACACTTGCTGATGCTGAATATGTCTGCGACTACATTCGCAGCGGTGGAAGCAAGGATGCCTTCATGGAAAAATTTGCTGATGCCCATTCGAAAGGCTTTGATCCTGACATGCACCTTGCTCGTGTGGGAGTAGCTAATCAGACCACGATGCTACAAAGCGAAACCGAAGCGCTGCAGGAAAAATTCAAACAAGCCATTCTTGATCGTGATGGCAACACCGAGAACTATCACGTGTTTGATACCATATGCGGCGCCACTCAAGAGCGGCAAAATGCGCTGTTTAACATGCTGGAAAAAGTCGAACAGAAGCCCATGGACGTGTTACTGGTGGTGGGTGGATACAATAGCTCAAACACCACTCACCTTGCTGAAATTGGCGAGAAAAACCTCCCCACATTTTTCATAAGAAATGCAAAGTGCATTCAATCTCTGGAAACAGTCATTCACTACGACATTGATCATCATAAAGAGATTGAGAGTAGCTATCAGGATATTTTATCTACTGACAAACCAGTCATTATCGGAGTTACAGCAGGCGCTTCATGCCCCAACAACCTTATCGAGTCCACCATCATCAGGATCATGGAGTTAAGAGGTGTCAGCAAAGCCAGTCTTGATGCGATTTAGCAACACAACTAACGAGTCTTTTTCCTAACCAGCTCTATATGCCGGCCAACCCGGTCAGCTTCTTCGGTCTGGCCAAGATTCATCAGCGACTGCTGAATACCTACTAAGGATGCCATGTTGTGCGGATACCTCTTTAAACCCTGATAATAGGCCTCGTATGCGTTAGCATGCCTACCAGTAGTAAAGTAATAGTCTCCTATTCGATTCTCCATCGCGGTCAACACCAAGGGCGGCATCATGAGTGATGGAACACCCTGTTTGTCTCTGGCCGACATAAAATGATTCAGTGCTGTTGATCTTGCCCCCTCATCACTAGCCGCCGCAGTCAACCCTGCAAGCTCCATGTCATAAACCGCTAAGCTGCTGCCAGCATTGAAATAATGGGTGAAATCAGCAGACATCATGGCACCATTAACCACCCGTGCTAGTTTTTTGATGTGGCCTCTTAATGTGATGTTCCTGATTTCAGTAGCTTCATCATACATCTGCTCACTGACCGCTATACGACCTCCTATATAAGCCGCCAGAGCCTCGATATAGACACCCGCTAGGGACGGAAATTTAGGGTGCTTCGCAAAGTTTTTGATTTCATCTTTTGAAGGTAAGGAATCAAGAGCTAATGACAAGCCAGCATCATTATCAGTGGCGATGTAGAGACGCGCTGGCAAATGATAAGCTCGCCACAGAATAATTTGGTTCCCAGCTGACCTAGGACGTGAAGAGTCTGGCTGCAATGCACGTAGCTTCATTGCAACCTTCATCGCACCAGCAAAGTCATCTCTCTGAAACAGCGTATTCGCCAGATAGCATTGGGCTTTGGCATACCCCTCACAGTCATTAAGCTCAACACCCTGATCCTGCATCCATGTCTCATATATCTTGGTAGCGCGCTTGAACGCTCGCTCAGCTAACAAATAATTACCTGCCCGCCACTCGAAATGCCCGAGAGCATGCTGCCAAGTCGGCACATTAGGACAATTCTTTGCCAAGTAGCGTGCATGAGGAAGGATTTCTTTTTTGATGTCGACCACACTAAACGGGGCATCAGCGTTGAACATAAGCCAGAAACCCATCACCGTCCAATTGTCGGGATGAAGGTCCATCATGAGCTGAGCCTCTCTTAACGCATCCAGTCGCTTTTGTGATGGTTCATCCGCCACATTATAACCCCCACGGTTGAGAAACAAGGCTATCAACTTTGCCTGTATACAATTAGGGTCGTCCTTTGCCACCTGTAGAAAAATCTCCGCAGCAATTTGTGGTTTTTGCGACACGAGTGCTGCAATGCCTCTAGAAAAGCCTTTTTCTGAAGTCGGAAATCTTGCTGCTGCCCCCTGCTCTATTGCCACCTGATCTGCATCACAAATGTCCAGCATCTTCATGACAGCAGCACGACGACAATCTGCATACTCATTGAAGGGCTGAATCAATGCCAAAGTAACACCAGCATACGCCATCAAACACTCAGGGTCGATGGTCAGGGCAGTCGCAAAATGGCGGTATGCTTCAAAGTTCCACTGGGCATGAACGAGAGCAAAACCTTGCTTCACGTGTTGGCGCACCTTTGCTGAAGGACTGGTGATGCTCATACACACACCATTCATCGACGGCATCATTTTTGGCGGGCCCATTTTTGCAACACGCGGATGAACGACGCTGGACATATCAAAAGGCCTCACAGCCTGCTTCACCTCAGAGTCAGCCTCATTGGAGGCAGGCTCGCAAAAACCGTCTCTAATGAGCACAGTCATAAATAATACTGTAACTACTTTAGCATAGGTGCCGAACATGTGTAATTATTGACGCTAAAACCAAACTTCGCCAATGGAAAAAACCCAGAATAGCACATCACACTCTTTCAAGCTGCCTTCATCACGGTAAATTTTTTATGGCCACGCAAAAATCGCTCATTGAAAGATCGCGTAAACCTGCTTGATTGATGTCAGATATGTCTAATAGCTTTGGTCATTTATTTCGTATTTCGACATGGGGTGAATCTCATGGTGGCGGCGTTGGTGTCGTCATCGACGGCTGCCCACCATGTATTCCTATCAGCGAAGAAGAAATTCAAATTGAATTAGATCGGCGCCGGCCTGGTCAAAGCGAAATCGTAACACCTCGCAAGGAGAGCGACACCTGCGAAATTCTATCCGGAGTTTTTGAAGGACAAACTTTGGGCACCCCAATTGCCATTCTTGTCAGGAACAAGGATCAGCGTCCTTCATCCTACAACGAGATGAAGGATAAATACCGCCCATCTCACGCAGATTTTACCTACGACGCCAAGTATGGAACGCGAGCATGGCACGGTGGTGGAAGAGCATCGGCGCGCGAGACAATCGGGCGTGTAGCAGCTGCCGCTGTTGCAAAAAAAATATTAGAAAACCTCTTCCCTCGTATTGAAATTCTCGCATGGGTTGACTCCATCAAAGATATCAAGGCAGATGTTGATGCTGCCGCTGTCACCTCAGAGACCATTGAATCAAACATGGTAAGAACAGGTGACCCAAAGGTAGTGGAGCCAATGATTGAGCTTATCAAGGAAACGAGGTCTGCCGGCAACTCCGTGGGCGGCATTGTCGAATGCGTAGTGCGCAATGCTCCAGTAGGATTAGGCAATCCTGTTTTTGGCAAACTTGAAGCCTCACTCGCACAAGCTATGCTAAGCATCCCAGCCACCAAGGGATTTGAAATTGGCTCCGGATTCGGCGGGACTGAATTGACAGGCGCTGAGCACAACGATGCCTTCTACATGGAGGGTGAGACCATACGAACAGCAACCAACCACTCCGGGGGCGTTCAAGGTGGTATCAGCAATGGTGAAAATATTATTTTCCGCACTGCCTTCAAGCCAACGGCTACCATTATGAAGGAACAAAAAACGGTAACGACCGAAAGTGAGGATACCGAGCTCAAAGGTAGAGGTCGTCACGATGCGTGTGTATTGCCGCGTGCTGTACCCATTGTTGAGGCCATGACTAGTTTGGTTTTGTGCGATCACGCGCTGCAGCACAAAGCTCAGTGTGGCACATCGTAAAGGCAAGTGATGGATATTTACGACTTTGGTGCAGCTGGTGCTGTCTGTTTTGTTCTGCTTTTATTTGCTGTTATTGGCTTCTTTAAAGGGTTTTTCCGAATACTTCTGGGCATTTCATGTCTAATTGCCGCCTCGTATGCTGGATATTGGGCACATGGTAATGCCCTTGAGCTTGTTGACTTACCAGCATCAAAGTCACCAACTTGGCTGCCATGGTTCGTGAGCTTTGCATTCGGCTTAATCATCTACGGCGTGAGCCAGTATCTCTGTAGTTTCATCATTGACCCTTTCAACACATCAAAAACAGGTCGCCGCCTTGGCTTTGGAATGCCCGCTGCGCTGATTACCGTCTGCAGCGGAATTGTAACTATATGGCTATTATTATCAGCTATTCGCTTTGGTGGTTCGATCGCAGAGCTTGAGCAATTTCAACTATCCATTGATGGCAATCATGCCGAATCCTCAGAGCAGGTCAGCATCAAGCAACTGTCAATACCCATGTTGATCAAAGTAAAAAACATAGTCGACACAAGCACCTATGGCGCATGGCATCTGAAAAAAGATCCATTTTACACATCCGGCAAGATAACGCTCTGTAAAATATTAATACTCTATCATCACGCTCCCTCAAGAGCCAAGATGCTCAAAACTCCAGAGCTCAAAGCCCTGCTCAATCACTCCACTTTCCTTAAAATCGCCCACCAACAAGAAGTCAAACAAGCTACTACATCACAACAAGTAAATAAGCTTTATTCTTCTCAATCTGTTGGTGCTGCTCTCTCTGATAAGGATTTTCTTCAACTACTTACAGATCTAGAATCTTCGCCCTTCATTCTCTGAACTGCTTAATGGTTGGCAGTTCATTCGCTCTTCACTGAGTGCCTAGATTTTTATCCAATAGCATCACTTGCATATTGCGCTGAGTTGTATATGCCAAATCACTGAAATAATGTAATGGCATTCATGCATGCCCTACATTATCGACACAGACAGACAAACTAATGATATGAAGAAGAAACTAATAACAACATCCGCCACTGCAATCATGATCGCCTCATCAGCTCTTGCAGGCCCCATGAGCATAGACCTGGAACCATCCAGCGCCTCGCCCACCAAAAATGGATTTGAGAACGCCCGCCGGCCTATCTCTAACCCGACCCTTTTTGACTTGGCTGTGCCACGCACTGCATTGCACGCCATCTACATGCATCACAAGTTTCCATCTAATATTAATACAGTAGTGGGAAAACGCGGTATGGGCGGCGACCTCAACCTCTACGCACTGGGCTTCGAATACGCGATCAACGAGAGGTTTTCAATTATTGGACTTAAGGACGGTTACGTTGATTTCAATCCAGACAACACCTTCACCGCTGAAGAAGGCTTTGCCAATATCGCAGCCGGTGTGAAGTATGCCTTCATCTTCTCACCAGAGAGCCAATACGCCATGTCAGGTTCTGCTATTTTAGAACTTCCCTTGGGCGACGAGGAGATTTTTCAGGGCGAAGGCGACGGGTCCATTAATCTATCGCTACAGAATCTGAAACTTGTTGATCAGTGGCAATTCTCAAGCTCCTTGGGATGTCAGATCCCCTTCGACAGTGCTTTTTCCACCAACGCCTGGGTCAGTGCCCATGTTAGTTATGAGCTCAATCGATGGTTTATCCCGCTCCTTGAAATCAACTACTTTCGCGTCCTAGACGACGGTGATGGAGCATCGCGCTATCCAGACCAAGTAGGCGGTGCTGTTCCCGCGGTCGCTGAGTTCGAAGGCGCAGATCTGCTTAATTGGGGTGCTGCAAATAGCGATGGCGCTGACTATGCAACTATCGCCCTTGGTTTTCGTAGTCGCCTTACCGGCCAACTTGATCTGGGACTCGCCTACGAATTACCACTCACTAGTGAAGATGATAATATCACCGAGAGTCGCTTGACCCTCGACCTCTTTTACACATTCTAAATCGCAGAGTTATTGAAAATACCTCAAACCAAAAAAGAGTATCTCAGCATGAGATACTCTTTTTTTATGAGCCACTTGCTAAAACAGCGCACTGCTCAGGAAATGACAGCTAGTATTTATTTCAGATATAGCAAATTATTCAGCAGCTAGTAACTCAGCAAGCTTTGCGCGTGATACTGGCACGTTCACATCCTGCCATTGGGCACGATACTTCGCAGCGTCTTCTTTTGTGACTGCATCAGCCGTGTTTCCGAAAGACTGACGCACGTAGGTCATTACGTCGGCTAATTTTTGATCATCAGGATATGCCAATTCGAGGGCTGCCATCATGCCCATATACTCAACGCCTTCCTTTTGAATGCCTTTGAGGATTACTAGGGCTAATATCGATGGATCACCATTTACAATCTTTGAACCAACGAGTGAAGGGGCCATTTTTTTGTCACCCAACGGAAGACCTTGGCCGTCAGCGTTGTGACAGGCACTACATGTCATGTAGGCCATTTTGCCCGCGGCTTCGTCTGCTTGGACATGTATGGATAAAAGGCAAGCGCTTGTTGCTACGAGGAGTGTTTTGAGCTTCATTATTTTTAGGTATCTTAGTTGTGCATAATTCTATTGATTCATCATTAATCAATAGCGATTTCGAGTTGAATATTGCACAGGGCTCATTGAAATCCAGTCCAATTCGATGAATTTTGTCAGTAAGCCCACTAAGCCCGATACATTATCCAGAAATCATACCATTAATCGGCGGATTTAAGCAATCTGGATCATTCAAACGTTGAAGTTAAGGCACTATTGCGCATAGTTTTTTTGCGGGTTCGCAATATACCCATTTTATAATTATGCCCATTTCAGATTATATCGTCACTATTGGACTTGAAGTTCACTGCCAGATTAAGTCGAACAGTAAAATGTTTTGCAACTGCGCAACAAGTTTTGGAGACGAGCCCAACAGTAATGTATGCCCAGTTTGTCTCGGCTTACCTGGTGCCTTGCCAGTGCTCAACCGTCACGCCATTGAGCAAACAATCTTAGCGGGAATGATGTTGGATTGCAGCACACCAAAAATCTCAAAGTGGGACCGCAAAAACTACTTTTATCCTGATATGCCTAAAAACTATCAGCTAACCCAATTCGACCTACCTCTCTGCATCGGTGGCGGAGTGCCACTCTACGATCTGGCTTACCCTAAAGAAATACAAAGCAATATCCCCACCCCAGGGAAACTTGTAAAGCTGACTCGTATCCACCTCGAGGAAGACGTCGCAAAATCAACTCACCATAGCAACAACTCGACCATTGATTTTAACCGAGCTGGCACACCTCTCATGGAGATCGTATCCGACCCAGATATTGAGACTCCCGAGCAAGCATACGCCTACCTCAAATCACTTCAGCAAATCCTTGTCTACGGTGGCATTTCAGATGCTGATATGGAAAAAGGCCAAATGCGCTGTGATGTGAATGTATCCCTGCGCCCACACGGGCAAGTAGAACTGGGAGAAAAAGTAGAGCTGAAAAACCTCAACTCGATCTCAGCAGTGCGAAATTCGCTCCATTACGAAATAGAACGACAAGCTGAAGAACTCGATGCTGGTATAGCCCAAATCCAATCGACCCGTCGCTGGGACTCTGATGTGGAAGAAACTCAAATGATGCGCACGAAAGAAGACGCTCATGATTATCGCTATTTTCCAGAGCCCGACCTCCTGCCGATCAAGACAGCGAAGCTGGTGGAAAAAATGCGTGCTCACGTGCCGGAGTTGCCACACCACAAGCGCGAACGATTTGAACAAGATTTCGCATTGAGCCCCTATGATGCTGGAGTTCTCACCAGCGACCAACAACTAGCAGACTATTTTGAAGCTGCGGCTACAGACAAAAAGCTGGGAAAAAAAGTCGCTAACTGGATCACTAATAGTGTTCTGGCAAAGCTCAATGATGGCAACATCAGCATCACCAATTGCCCTCTTCCTGCAGAACACATTCTCGAACTCGTTAAGCTCGTCGACGCAGGCACCATCTCCAACAATCAAGCTAGAGAGGTATTTGCCGAATTATGGGAGAACCCAGATATCCAACCTGCGGATCAAGCCAAAGCAATGGGTTTCGAGCCGGCGGATACTGGAGCTATCGAATCCATCATTGATGAAGTTATTTCCGCCAACCCCGATAAGGTCACAGAGATCCAAGCAGGAAACGAAAAACTTCTCAATTTCCTCACAGGGCAGGTAATGAAAGCCTCCAAGGGTAAAGCAAACCCGAAAATGGTCACTGACAGCCTGAAAAACAAACTTCTATGAGGCGTCTACCTTTTCTTACTTGGTTACTTCTCGCCCTCCCCATTAACGCGGGTGTGTATGGCGATCTTCAATTCGGCGATAGCCGTGAAACAATCACTCGCAAACTGAGCGAAAGTCCATTGGTTGAGCAAACCATCGACAACACTTATATTGCTCGAACCGGCCTAAATGGCATTTATAAATGCAAAGCCAAAATATCGGGTTTGGTATGCCAACTCTATTTCAACTGGGATCAGCATGACCGACTTATTGAAATCACCTTAAGGTCAGAGAGTCTCAATGCAGATCGATACAAAACAGATCTTAAGCAGGCATGGAGTGACGCAGGAGCCTTGTTTGCTAAAGTCTACCATAAGCCTAAACAAGAAGCCCCCTACCCTGACCCGAGCTCATTTGGTCAACATAAGATGATGATATCACACGTATGGGAAAGCGATGATGGGGTAACCATATACATGGGCAGTGGCATGGATAAGAACACGTGCTTCCTTTTTGTTCGCTTCGTTCCCACAAAGACTGATCTTAAGACCTAAAAAGAATGCGCTAATAGGCTTCAGCAACGCACTGAGGATTCCTGCACTAGCTTCCTAGGGGCAGCAATTCATTGTAACGCTCAACGGCGTGAGCTTCCCCTGTCCCTTCATCAACATCGACTATCAAGCCACAAAGCCGAACTTGACCTTTAGCAACTGGAAACCGTGTCGGCATACCTGTTTTAAATCTCCACACAACAGATTCAACACTGCGACCCAGCACCGATCTTTCAGGTCCACACATGCCCGCATCAGTAATATGTGCAGTTCCATGTTCCAAAATACGCTCATCGGCAGTTTGCACATGAGTATGCGTACCCGCGACAGCAGATACTTTACCATCTAGGTGATAGCCCATCGCAATCGATTCACTGGTTGTCTCAGCATGAAAATCTACAAAAATAACCATAACCCCCTCCTGCTCACGAAGACGTATCGCCTCTGTTTCAATTGCAATAAAAGGATTTTCAAGCGGCGGGTTCATAAAAGTGCGCCCTTGACCATTTATAACTCCGACCTTTCCTTTCTTTGTCTCTAATACCACACTCCCATTCCCTGGAGTGCCCTCAGAATAATTAATCGGACGTAGAAGCCTCGGTTCTGTGGGAAGATAATCGACTATTTCCTTCTGATCCCATATATGATCTCCTGACGTCAACACCGCAACACCACAACGCAATAAATCAATGGATATTTTAGGCGTGATCCCCCTACCCGCTGCTGAATTTTCTCCATTTGCGATTATAAAATCGATTTCCTTCTCGCATTTAAGAGAGGGTAAGCGACTAATCACTGCTTTACGGCCCGGCTCGCCAACAATATCTCCCAGAAACAAAATACGAATCACAAACACAGTCAATCACACTGTCTCAGATCAGCCAACCCTTAAGGCTCAATCTTAAATTTTTAATATCCACGATGACGACTCCTAATCACGGCAGAAAACTTTATCCTATTATTGCACTGCTCCTATTACTGCTGCTTGCGGCTGGCGGTTACATTATTCTATTGGAAATACGTCAAAAACCAAATGTGGCTACCGAACTGGAAGAAAGTGGCAAAAAATCCATCATTACTGAGGGACTCGAAAGCGGTTTAGCCGACCTTGGACAACAACCAAATTGGACAACACTAGATCTGTGGCAAGACACGATCACGCATGACGATTTCCTCTATTTATTGACTGATGTGTATACCACCGATAATTCTTGGAAGCGCTTCATTACCATTTACCCAGATCACGCAATCATTCGCACGGATACCAGCGTGCCCGGAGCTACATACCGGCTTAATTTTGCCAGTGTCATCAGCGAGGCTTCCCCGAATAGGAATTGGAACAGTGTTGGAGAGCTACCTCCCGGCACGAAAGATAAGCCGTTAGCTGGTGTTCACATTGCTATCGACCCAGGACATATCGGTGGCGACCATGCCAAAATCGAGGCTCGCTGGTTTCAAATTGGAGATAACCCTCCTGTAAAAGAAGGCGACATGACCTTATTGACGGGTAAAATCATCAAAGAGCAGCTGATCAAGCTCGGCGCTAAAGTTTACCTTATTCGCGGCTCCAATAAGCCTGTTAACCCCAAGCGCCCTGACGACTACCTCGAAGTCGCACGCGCAAAGGCAGCCTCACAAGGCATCACAGATGAGAATACGATCCGCGCCTTTCAAAACAAACTTTTCTACCGTACTGGTGAAATTCGCGAACGAGCGCGCCGCGTCAATCTCGCTTTTAATCCTGATTTGGTCTTGTGTCTGCATTTCAATGCTGAGGCGTGGGATGAGCCAACCAATCCATCTTTGACTGACAAAAACCACTATCATGTCTTGTTGCACGGCGCACTGACACGAGCTGAACTAGCGCAAGATGATCAACGTTTTGAAATGCTCATAAAAATTCTTCAACGTAGCCATGAAGAGGAAAAATCACTGGGTGTCTACATGGCACGATCACTCAGTACGGCAACCAAACTTCCCGCGTATGAGTATATTGATGCCAGCCACCGTGCCCGCCAAGTTGATGATGTAGCAGGGCTATGGCTACGCAACCTTCTCGCAAACCGTCTATACCAGTGCCCCGTAATCTTCCTCGAACCCTACGTCATGAATAATGAACAAGTTCATACTCATATTCAACTAGGTGACTATGAAGGGACGAAATTAGTTGATGGAATAGAACGCAAATCAATATTCCAAGAATATGCAGATGCGGTTGTGGCAGCACTCGAGCAATACTATCTAGACTACCGCATCATTTATCAGCCAAACTAGTAACCCATAGAAGTTGGATTTAGTAATTTGATCCATATATCTTCTGGAAATTGTCCAGATAATTGCCAGTAGTATCATTACTGGCCGGACGACCTTGTTCTTTTTGTATGGCTTTGCTTAGATCACGGTATTTATCAAAATCACCGCTCAGATCACGAGACTGGGTAATGTAATACCAATCCAAATAATCTCGTGTGCGTAGCGCCGCCGTCTTCATTCTCATCCTAACATCCATCAGTTTGGCAAGACGCGGCTCGGCATTCTTAGAACTTCCTTCCGAAAACTCCCGCAAAATAAGCTCATATTCATTCAATATTGGCCGATATGTCGGGAAACAGCGGTAGCTGAGCCTCTCCAACTCAGCACGAGCGGCAAGCACGGCGTCAAATCGACGATTGGAGCTTAAATCAAGGATGACATGATAAGCATTTATTCCAACACTCTGGGCAGCGCCATCATCATCGTGGTAGTGCAATTTTAATATGTTATCCAACCTAGATTCAGTTTCCAAAATAGAATGCACCTGTGTGATGCGCGCAGTGCTGAGCTCCAGTAGCTCGAGATTTACCCACTTGCCCAGACTACTGCTCGATTTATTCATTCCTGGAAAATGCTGACGTAATAAATTTTCATATTCACCTGCAAAGGTAGCAAAATCAGCGAGATAAGCTGACATCCCTGATTTACCCCCTGGCTGACGTAACAGAGAATTCACAATAGCTCCTGAAATTGCACGAAAAGCAGTTGGCTCCTGCCCAATCAACTCACGCCATTGATTTTCATTTGCGTTAAAAACTTTTTCTAAAGATAAGAGAGATAAGAAATCGATACCTGATTGATAGATCCTTCGATCAGAATCAGCACGACGTATATCAATAGCCTCAAGCATTCCTGTAATGAGCCAAGGCTTGATATTAAGCCTCTCTCCCTCATCGACGAATTGATTATTAGCCAGGCCTCTCTCGTAAAGAAGTAGCTCCATCAAATGGTATCTCAATAAATACTGATCCACCCCATTGGCCATATGAATGTGCAAAAGCAACTGATGTTGTCCTTGCAGGTTCACAATTTTACTTACAATGGTGCGTTCTACTTTTTCATCACCTGCGGCGCCGTGCAGCTTAATAATAAGGGGCAGCTTCATTTTACGGTCTGGCTGCCCGCACGATTTATTTAATTGGACCCGTAAAAGATTAGCCAGCGAGGCAATTCCGCCGCGCTTCTGTTGATTGCCACCTGTGACAAGAATGTTACCAAATTGAGTGGTCTGCACACTTTTCACGACTGCGGGGGCTCCATTAGTCTTTGTGCTCGAATCCTCAGCAGCAAAGACATGATTGCATAGACACAAGTTAAGCGCAGTGATTCCCATTGAGCACAGCAAAACATGGCATCTAGCCATTGTTCCGTTCGTTGGTTGAGCCAATACGCAGTTTTTCATCATTAAAGTCTGTGCTCAACCCGCCTCGGATCAATGGTAATCTTTCCTTCCTGAACACGCACATCATAAATCTTCTGATCATAATAAGGCTGAAGCTCACTAGAGAGCTCCTCGGCTATATTTTGATATGCTGGCAGCAACAAATAAGCGAAGCCACTTGGTAATTTTAGCTGCCCAATGTGGCATGAATGCCTTGAAATACTGTACCCTGATCTAGTGCGCTCGAAACCCATAAACAAGGTAGTTACATGTGAACTTGCCCATGGCAAACTGCGCTCGATGACGAGCTCGATTTCATCCTCTTTAAGGTTAACCCATAAACCCTTAATTTCAACATAAGGAGCCAACTTACCTCCTTGTATCATTTTGATGCGATTAGACAGCCACATATTAATTTCCTCCTCTCGGAATGTGACGGGATAGTTGCGCTCGATGGCAAGTGCAAGTCGCTGCCTGAGTAATAGCGGCTTTGTCGATTTGGCTGCATTCAGATCAGACCTACCGTCAATTTCATCGATGGAATATGTTTTTGTAGCAGGGAATATTTTAACGCCCATGAATTCGGCATTCATCACATGAGTATTGATTTTACCAGTGTCGTTTGAGGGTTGCCATAGAAAATAAACATGTGTGCCCATGTAAAGCATCGCAACAAACAGAAAAAACCATGCTGAAAATGAAACGCAACCGCTCTTAGCTGATCCAGCAGGCCCTGCCCCATTGTTGCCTGCATTACCCGTCTTACCCATACCAAATTAATTAGCAAATCGCAGTATTCATGAAAAGCTTTGATTCTCGCACCTCTGAACCGACAAAATCAAGAAGCACCTTGCATCCCTCTTGTGGAAGAGTGAAAATTTGTGCAACCAGCAATGATTTCGATGGTTTAATGCTCTGACTCTAGATCACTGATGGAAGACGCGTCATGCAAACCAAACAATCATAGACTGATTTCAGATCTAGTTCATCCTATGTCCATGCATGAATCCTCCTCAGTCAATGAAATCAACACCTCTAGCAGAGATGTTGAAGTGACTGAAAACAAGCATGATATCGCACTCATGCTAAAGGTTGGATTAGGAGATGAACAGGCATTCGAAGAACTCATTGAGCGCCATCAATCATCGATCATAGGCACAGTTTCTAAAATGCTTGGCAATCCCTCAGATGCCGAAGACATCGCACAACAAGTCTTTATTCGTCTCTGGAAAAGTGCCCCACGTTACAAACCAAAGGCTAAATTTACTACATTCCTCTTCACCATCACACGCAATCTTGTATTTAACGAAAGCCGCCGCAAAAGCCGCAAAAAACAATACT
>Ga0206125_10000883_pt1 | contig 37462 bp, 48 predicted proteins | sample Helgoland_Spring_4_FD_148598 | JGI IMG/M metagenome (GOLD analysis project Ga0206125, IMG submission 148598) | Pelagic subsurface seawater microbial communities from Kabeltonne, Helgoland, North Sea - Helgoland_Spring_Bloom_20160331_1 | ecosystem: Environmental > Aquatic > Marine > Epipelagic ... | reverse complement strand
GGGGGAATGTCCTAAATAAAAAATTCATTTTTTGTTTAGGAAATAATAATAAAAAAAGTTTTAAAAATATAAGTTTCAGATGATTAACTCTTAAATATATATTATATATTATAATAGACTATAATAATAGACCATCGCCGACAAGAATATTATACAAAAATGGATTTTCAAGATACATTTTTGTATCCTCGTCTATTGCTATTTTAATACATGCATTTTTATCAAACGGTATATTATTTTCTACAAGATACTGTAAACAATCTATATTACCAGCTTTTGCTGCCATTTCACATATATTATTAGGTAAAGGACATTTATTCTTACAAGAATATTTCAAACAGGGTAAATGCCCATTCATTACAGCATAATAAGGTGTATATATATCCCAATTACACCCATTATTATGAGCTGCAATGAGAAGGTTTATATTTCCTTTTTTTGCTGCAATTTCACATATTTCTTTTCCTAAATTATTTAAAGTGGTATGATTGAAATCAATTCCTAAATCCTGTAAAAGGGATATTATATGGTTTATATCCCCATTTTTAGTATTTTCAGCATATAATACACACATCTCCCTAATTTTATTCATATTAAGTTAAAACGATTAATAATCTTTCGGATAAATAGAAGCAGGTCGAGTTATCCCTCTGTATGGAAGTAGTTAGAGAAATAGAAACAAATAGAATATTTTATGTGGAAGTGGATGATGTAGTGAATATTATTAATATTTTTACAATATTATATTTCAATTTTTTTTTTGAATTAAATAATATTAAATTTATGTCGCTCTGGGATCTGCTTCCTGATGAAATTCAAATAGAGATAAGAAAATTAGCATCAGCAACCTTAATTTAACAAACATATAAAAAAATAGATGGTGGTTTTTTGCAAGAAATCGATCTATTAAAAAAAGACAGAAAACTGCAATTTGGACCTATTAGTTCAATTAGTTATAGCTTCAAGTATTTTTGTCGTATTACTTTACTAAATAATAAAAAAAATTACATATACTCCCTCACGAAATAACGAATATCCAAGTACTCGCTGTATGTGTCATCTATGTAATAAATGTGATATGTGTTTGTTCAATAATTGATATATTAATTATTATCAGTACATAATTTCTCTAATTTCTTATTTATTTTTTCTAATAATAATCGTATAGAAGGGGTATGTCCAACATTATTTTTTAAATTTATTTCATATGCAGTTTTTACATTAATCCAATAATTATAAGAATCCATTTTTTTTTATAATTATAATAAATAATAAATTAATATATAATAGATTAATATAATATATTAATATTTTCAATTTATTATAAATTAAATATGCTTAGGTTTGTATGTAAATCCTTTATTATATGCAATATTTAACCATTTTGTTCGTTCTTCAGCATTGGAAGGTAATATATTTACTGGTATAATAGCATCAACCATACAATCGCATACAGCTGTTGATCCAATCCATTCTGAAATATCTTCATATTGTGTAATTGTTTTACAATAAACACATATTCCTGAACCAGCATTTTTCAAAAAATCTTTATTATTTGTTGCATATTTGATATATTGATTAGGATCAGAAAAAGTGGGATTTGTATTATCTAATGAATTTGACACCATATTAAGAAATTAATGCACAGGCTCAGAAAATATATATAATTATTAATTAACATTGTATATATTTTCTTTTTCAATTTATTATTTTGAGGCATAAACTTAAGTGCTTAGCAATTGTGGAATGGAATGATCTCTTGAAGAATATTGTAGATCTAAAGGTTGATGCATTAATAAAATTTTTACATAAATACTTGAAAAATATTAGATTAATAAAATAATTTAATTTATAATATATAATATGCAATTTATAAAACAATTATATATTATTTTTTTTATATATATATTAAATGAAATATTATTTCATCAATTTATTTCAAAATTTGCACTTGGTGGTATTCCGTTTGTAATAGCAAATAATAATAAAAATATGGATAATTTTTATTTTATCCATATTCCAAAAAATATGGGTACTTTAATTCATTATAACTTGCCAAAAAAATATAATAAAAAATATTATGGAGCAGGTTTATTAAATAATAAGTACTATTTTACCTGTCGTGATCATATATTGATAAATGATATGATTAAAATTGAACCAAAAATAAAAAAAATACCAATTATAGCCATTATCAGAGAACCAATTAATAGATTTATTTCTATTTGTAATTATTTAAATATTAGTCCTGATAGTGCTATTCAGAAATGTAAATTATTTAGAAATAAATCATATCCAACATTTAAAAATTCGTATAATTTTTTTATTCCACAAGTCAATTTTATTAAATCTGATTATAAATTAGATTTAAGTTTATTCACCTTAGAAAATAAAAATGGTATAATAAAATGGTTTGATTCTGTAAATGTTAAAATAGATTTATCAAAAAAATTAAATATTTCTAAAAAAAAATATAAACGTGAAAATTTAACAGATCTTCAAATACAGTTTTTGAATTTTTTTTATAAAAATGATATTAATTTATATCAAAAGTTAAAAAATTTAAAAAGATAATATAGGGTAATTTTAAATGCGAAACGGTTAATTGTATCGGGATAAGCAAATAAGACGTTTTATAATTTAATCTTATATCATCACAGAGCTTCACAAGAAGTTTGGTCAATAAAAAACATAATAAAACTTGATATATAACATCTATCAAATAAATAATGCTACATAATGTTATTCCTGTAATGTCGCGTTCTGTTAAGAATGCTATAGATCTCATGAATGCCACGGTGTGTCAGATGCCTTAAAGCGCCAACAATAATTATTTTATAGATAAAAATTGAAAAAAATTTGAAAATATAAATATTTATAAAGTTAATATATATTTTTACATTTCTGCAATCTCATTGCATAGAATAAGATTGCATTAAACATGGCGCGAACTTCAGAACAGATATTTGATATTATGAAGAACAATAATATCAATGATATGGAGAATAATGATATCAATGATATGGAGAATAATGATATCAAATATCTTTTTGCCATTGCCATCGGTGAATGTTTAGAGATAGATGAAATCCTGAAGATTGATGAAATCATCAAGTTCCTTCTAAACAATGAAGATCAATTGATATGAGCATTGTATCATGAGCTGTTGGGAAGATAAGACTGTCGGGATTTTCATTCAGATGTGATCTCTAGCGTCAACTAATTCATGCGCTTTGAGCATCAATCCGGTCAAGTAAAATTTTATTTTTTATATTTACAAAGCAGTATATTATAAAAATTAGAATATTTTCGATATTTTTGATATTTAGTACATCTAAGGGCTATATATTAAAGAAACGCTAAATTTAATATAAATTAATTTAGCGCGACTTGATATTTTTTATTTATTTCATAAATAAAAAAATTGAAAAAAAAACCCATTATAAAGTGTATATTAATTTTACACTTGTAGAAATCCCAAGACAGGGATCATCTTGATTATATCTATCATGTCCACTCCCACTAAGTATGATGAGTTAAAAGCTGAAGATGTTTGGATAAATAAAGCGTTTAAATTATTGAGCAGTAATTCAGCTGCGGATTTATCACGTCAAGACTTATTGAGTCTCTTACGATATTGTAAGATTCTGCAAGAAGATGCTCAAGCTCTTAATGATAAACTGCAGAAGGAACTTCAATTTTCTAAAGAAGCTCTTAATGATAAACTGCCGAAGGATCTTCAATTTTCTAAATTGACTTACAAGATCTTCTAATTTTTATATATGTGAAGCCGTATATACCAAGTGTTAATTGTATCAAGATGTGTGAAGATAATATCATATGATTATCGTATGTTTGTTTATATGTATGTATTACGATGATCAAATGCATTCATTCAATAAATAAAATATAAAAATCATTTACTTGTTTTAGATAACGCAAGAACACACAATAATATTTATTTACAGTTCAATATATATCAAAAACCAATTCTATTGATTTATTTATAAATTAAAATTATTAAATGGATTTAATCCATTTAATAATTTTAGGACAAGTTGCTACTTTAAGACACAATTTTTTATTAAGTATCACTCCATTTGTGTATCCATAAATAAGGCATTTTAAATGACCTCCTTGTGCTGCAGCATCGCATATTTCATTATCCAATGCACATCCATTCTTATGTGCATATTCAAGACATTCAAAATAGCCATTTTGTGCTGCTCTAAAAGTTATTAAATTGTATGATGAATCATACATTGCAGTATTTAACATACATCCATTCTTATGAGCATATTCAAGACATTTAAAATGACCATTTTCTGTGGCACTCATACATGTACTAGAAGTCCATTCACACCCATTTATATGAGCATATTCAAGACAGTCTAAATGACCATTTTCTGCTGCATACATAGGTGTAGAAGAATCCCATTGACACCCATTTTTATGAGCATATTTAAGACAGTCTAAATGGCCATTTTTTGCGGCATACATACATGTATTAGAATTCCATTCACACCCCTTTATATGAGCATATTGAAGACAGTCTAAATGACCATTTTCTGCTGCATACATAGATGTATTAGAATTCCATTCACACCCATTTATATGAGCATATTGAAGACATTCTAAATGACCATTTTCTGCGGCACGCATACATGTAGTTGCATCCCAATCATATCCTTCACGGCGAAGGATTTTTAGAAACTCGAGATTTCCATCTTCAGCAGCTGCTGCACATATTCCATTACAATAACGACTATAACGTGCACACACGTAGGCAAGACATTTCATACTACCACTTCCTGCTGCATATGCACATGTAATATGATCTATACGGCATTTACCAACTTCGTGTGCATACTCAAGACATTTTATATTACCATTTTCTGCAGCAGCATCACATGGATTCTGCGATTCAGAACGATAATTATATCCCAAATTGAAGTATTCTTCATCGGTGTCGTAGTCGGATTCGTAATGCATAAAATCTGATTTTCTTTTAAAAACTGTATGATTTATATCTTTTCTATATGTATACAAATATTTGAGAGCAATCAACTTACCATTTCTCGCCGCAGAAATAAGTGCCATTTTATGAAAATCACACTCATTTATCTCATTATGTATCTCTAATAATACATATGGTTTTTTTTCTGGAGAGTAATTTTGCTTCGCCCACTTTAATAAAGACTGTGAATGAATAATAGCATTAATGGATGTTTTTTTATTTTTGGGGTCCACTAAACTGGACCATTTTTTACAAACAAATGATGGATTTATCGTTGTTTCTTTATCAACACGTGACAAAATATTTATTAGAAGTTCATTTGGTAATTCATTTATTTCATTATCATTCTTCGACATTTTACGTTTATGTAGGGGACGATGTACGTTTGTGAATGTAGGGGACGATGTACGTTTGTGAATGTAAGGAATGATGTGATCAATATTGTTAGTATTTTAAATATTTATTTTTTTCAATTTTTTTATAGATTACCTAACTAGTATGAGCCATAACTAATGGTTAAATAGTTGATTTTCAGTGATTTTTTATAGTATATGCCAGTGTATAATATACTATAAATTTAATATTTATATTATATATGGGAAAAAATTCACCACCAGGCGAAATTATTGCAATAGAAAAATATAATGAATTATTAAATTATGGAGAAGAACATAAAGAGGATGGTATATTTAAAATAAGTGAAGATACCAATATATATGCATCTGGTGATATTCATGGTGATTCGTTATTATTAAAACATATATTAGTTAATTTGGCAAAAGTTGTAAATGTCTTAAATAATAAGTCAATATATGAAGCCTCGTTAAAGGATTTAGTGTGGAAAAAAAATAATAATTCATATGTAGTATTTTGTGGTGATATTATAGATCGAACTAGAGATACAGAAAATTTTGATTCTTTCCAGGATGAGAATTCAGATTTAGAATTAATTAAAACATTAGATAGATTAGATACCGAAGCTAGAAAAAATGGTGGTAGAATATTAACTTTAATAGGTAATCATGAGTTAATGAATTTTGAAGGAAATTTTAATTATGTTTCAAAAAAGGGACATTATAATGGTAGAAAGCAGGATTTTACTCCAGGAAGTTACTGGGCAAAATTTATATCAAATAATTCATTTTCTGTTATTCAAATTAATAATTTATTATTTGCACATGGTGGTTTTTGTATTGATTTTATAAAAGCATGTAAAAATCTTGGATTACAAAATATAATTCCTAAAATTAATTCAGTAATTAGAAATTATTTAGAAAATAAAGAAATTCCTTCAGAATTAGAATTAAGAGATTTACTTTTAGATACTGATAGTGTTTTTTGGTGTAGAGATTTTGGTTATGATAATAGTAATTGTAATGAATTAAATGAAATCTTTGAATATCTAGAAATGAATAAAAAAAATAGTAAAATGATAATTGGTCATACACCGCAATTCTTAAATAATATTAATTCTATTTGTGATAATAAAGTATGGAGAATTGATGTAGGAGCTTCTAGAGCTTTCGATAATGTGAATTTAGATTATGAATTAGTTAAAACAAATTTATTAAAGCCTGGTGGTCAATATTGGATAAAAAATTATATAAAAAAAACAATAATAAAAAAAAATGATGAATATCGAAAACCATCAATTGTAAAATTTTCATCAACTAAAGATTCAATATTTAATAATACTGAAATTATTAATGTTAATACAATACTACATTCAAATAATTTTAATAGTTTAATAGATAAATTAATATCACAATTTACAGATGAAAATTATATCAGAATTTTGAATGATACCAAAAAAAATATGCCAGTAATATACTCAATTAATTATACATAAAATTTAAGAGAAAAAAAGTTGTTGTTTTATAGTAATTTTTATCCTACATATAGGGCATATAGTTATTTTTTTACAGCAAGAATAACATGTAGATACATGACCACAAGGAATGAATGCGATATTTGATATACTCTCCAAACAAATACAACATTTTGAACTATTTACATGGCGAAGTTTATTCAAATTAGTTGTTGGGGTTTTATATATATCTTTATCATATATATCTTTATCATATATTTTATTTTTAATAATATCAGTAATAATTGATTTATTCTTAATACTATCAATCATATATTCAACTACAGCACAATGAGTCATAGGTAATGTAAATTATTTGATTTATAAAAGAATAATAATTTATTTTCAATTTTTGTCTTAAAAAAATTTAAGAAAAAAAAAGTTGTTGTTTTCTAGTAATTTTTGTCCTACATATAGGACATTCAGTTATTTTTTTACAGCAAGAAGAACATGTAGATACATGACCACAAGGAATGAATGCGATACTACATGTGTTTTCAATACAAATACTGCATTTAGAAACTTTTATTTCTTGAATTGTGTCTTTTGCGAAATATTCATTAGCGTTCTCTTGGATTGGAGATACCCTAGTTAAATATTCTAATATCTGAATTATATATTGCCGCTGGATATTATTTGGAATATTATTAGCATTAATATAATTAAGGATATTGTTATTGATATTGTTATTGTTATTGTCATTTTGATGATTTATTAATCTGTTGTTATTATCAGAATTAATATTAAATAATGACGACATAATTTGCCTACTGTCGTTATTGAAATCTTCATGATTTAATATGTCGGTGTTATTAGCCATAATCGTTTTTTTAGTGTACCAGAAAAATTATTTTTGATACGGTTTTGTTTATAATTATGAATATAATTATAAATTATATTTTTCAATTTTTTTTTTTTATTTTTAGTTTTCGCAAAAGCTTAATGTTTATACATAAAGATAGTAATAATAGAATATTTTTATAATATAAATTACATTTTAATTTTCTGATTATAATATGTAATTTATCATTTTTACATATAAGATATTGAATTATTTTTTTATTTTTTAATAGATAATTTTCATTATCTATGTTATACCGATAAATTTCATTTATCATTTTACTAGTAAAGTTAAAAGGATTACGTCCTATAATTGGAAACATATATATAATAATTATTAAAAATATTGTATAAAACTTATATTCCGCAATTTATAACGTATCAAGTGTTATACATTGATATTTATTAAACTTTTTATTATATTTAGATATTAAATATAATTCATTTATAATTTTGATTATTATTTTTTATCTTTATATATTAGATAACTTTATATCTAATATATATTTTTATCATATAAATATATATATATATGTTTTTTAATAATGAATATATTGAAATATTTCATACTATTTTTCATAACTTTATGTAATGCTAAAATAAATTTAATTGATAATAAAGTGGTTTATACAATTGCATTAAAACAAAAAAATACTGATATATTGGAGAAAACATTACTAGATATTTCTGATTATAAATCAGAAAATTATGGTAAGTATTTGAGTAAAAGTAAAATACTTGATATAATCAAACCAAGTAATAAAAATACGAATAAAGTGACTGAATGGTTAAAAAAACATAATACATATTATGTTAATAAGGGTGATGCAATAGTATGTATGTCAAATATAAAAGATGTTGAATCTATGTTTGATATTAATATTGTAAAAAATGGTTCGACTTATAAAATCTTAAATTATAGAGATTATACAATTCCTAATAAATTACGTAATATTATTGAATTTATAGAAGGATTATCAAATAATAATTATGATCATTCTATAAAAAAACATTCAGTTCACAAATCATCATATAATGATATTATAGCACAAAATACAGATTCGATTATACCAGATACAGGTGCAGTTGGTCGTGAAGTAATAAATAAATTATACAATATTACTTGGAATAAAATTATGTCACAAAAAGTATCAATGGGGTCAATTGAATATCAAAATAATGGTGGATTTCTACTTGATGATTTATTATTATCTCAAAAAGAAAATTCAGAAAACCAAAAAAACGTAAGTAAAAATCATATAGTTGGCATGAATGAAGATTCTGATATGGAATCTCAATTAGATATGCAAATGATGTCACAAATTGCAGAAAATGTAGATTTATGGTTCTGGGATGAGCCTGAATGGTTGTATTCTTTTGCAGTAAATTTTTTTAATAATAAAACAGTTCCAGATGTTATATCTATGAGTTGGGGATGGTCTGAAAGTGATCAATGCTCAATTACAAAATGTAATAATAAAACAGCAAGTCAATATATAAATAGAGTAAACATCGAATATATTAAAATTGGTTTAAGAGGGGTAACAATAACAGTCGCTAGTGGTGATTCAGGGGCTCCAGGTAGAGTGAATGAAATATGTTCTTCGAATAATCCTATAAATCCAGTTTTTCCAGGTTCATCACCATGGGTTACGAGTATTGGAGGAACATTCATAGTAAATTCTAAACAGATGAATAATTGGACAACACCATTATGTAAACAATATGGATGTTCTAATGGAAATATTGAAATGAATTCAAATTATGATTATACTGGATGGACTGCGGGAGGGGGGTTCTCAATATATGGATCAGAATTAAGGCCATATTGGCAAAATAATTTTGTAAAAGAATATTTAAATTCTGATATTCCACTTCCCAAAAAATTCAATAATTATGGTAGAGGATATCCTGATGTAAGTATTGTTTCTCATAAATGTGCTGTATTTGATTCAGGGAATTTATATAGTGTAGATGGTACAAGTTGTTCATCGCCTATATTTGCTGGAATTGTGTCTTTATTAAATGATTATCAGGTAATGAATGATAAACCAAAATTAGGTTTTATAAATCCTATTTTATATGCAATGGCAGAATACGATAAATCAATATATAATGATTTAATAAAAGGTAATAATTCATGTACAGAGTCATATTGTTGTCCTGTAAGAGAAGACAATGGGTCTGATTTTGGATATATTGCAACCAAAGGTTGGGATCCAGTATATGGATTAGGTACACCAAATGTTGGAAAAATGATAGAATGGTTATCCATTAACATTTAATTTAATTAAATATTTATATAAATATTTAATTAAAATCTATATTAAAATAATATGTCTACAAAAATAAATTCAAAAAAAGAAAATAAATTACGTAAAGGTTCTAAAAAAAGAAGTAAAAAAGGAAGTAAAAAAGGAAGTAAATTATGTAAAGGTTCTAAAAAAGGAAGTAAATTGCGTAAAGGTCCTAAAAAAGGAAGTAAATTATGTAAAGGTCCAAAAAAAGGAACAAAAAAAGGAACAAAAAAAAGAACAAAAAAAGGAACAAAAAAAGGAACAAAAAATAAAATAAAAGCAGATACAAATAAAGTAAAAGATGAAACTAAATTGGGTAGAAAAAAAAATAAAATTAAAAAAATTAAAAAAAATACAAAAAAAATAAGTTTAGTTCATAAACTAACTTCTGGTTTATAGATTTTTTTGATGTATTATATAAGTGAAGTAGTAGTTACAGCAGTATTAACTATATTATTTACTAGTGGTACAAGTTCTACTAGTGAAGTAGAAGTTACAGCAGTATTTACTAGTGGTACAAGTTCTGATTCTGCTAATGGAATAACTTCTTCGATAAAAACAGCCAATGTATATTTATCTAAAATTAAATAGGCAAGTCCCCCAAATATAATACTATGTATTAAAATTGTTATAATAGATATGTTACCTGAAAACAAAAAATTTCTATATCTATATTTATTATTACTATAAGAGCAAGGATTCGTACCAATACCTGGTGATAATATAATAAAACAAATTATTAAAATTCCAACAGTATAAATCAATTTATTCATATATAATATAAATATAATATTCGATACAAAATTATTATTTATATATATTTTAAATATATGATAACTCATACTATTTCATTATTAGGACACAGAGAAAGTAACGAAGATCAACATGAAATTTTTGAAAATTTAAATAATGAAAATGAAAATGAAAATGAAAATAAAAAATATAAAAATATTAATCTTTATGCAATTTTTGATGGACATGGTGGTAAAGATGTATCTAAATATCTGAAAGATAATATGGCTACATATTTTACATCTAATTATATGAAGTTTAATATAAATAATACAACAGAATTTAAAAAATATATAGAAAAAGTATTTGATCATCTTCAAATAAAATTAGAAAGAAGATTCAAAAATTTTTCCTATAATATAGGATCAACTGCATTATTATTAATAATTTATAAAATAAAAAACAACACACATTTTTATGTTGCTAATGTAGGCGATTGTAGAGCTGTAATATGCAAAAAAAATAATTTAGGTATACAATTAACTAAAGATCATAAACCTCATCTATTTGATGAGAAAGAAAGGATAGAGAAATTAGGTGGTGAGATATATTATGATGGATATGATTGGCGAATAGGTGATTTATCTGTATCCAAGGCGTTTGGAGATATGGATGCTTCGCCATTTGTTACTCATAAACCAGAAATTTTTAAATATAATATAAAAAAAAGTGATAAATTCATAATTTTAGCTTGTGATGGTTTATGGGATGTTATAACAAATGAAGAAGCAATTTATTTTGTATTAAATAAATTAAATGATATAGATAATTTAAATAATATTTCAGGTTATTCAAAAAATAATATATCTCAAAGTTTAGCTGAACATGCTATAAAAAATGGGTCAACAGATAATGTTAGTATTATAATAATATTTTTAATGACTGATAACGTCTAGCATTAAATTCATAATATTTTCATAAGTATTTATATCAGTATCAGTATCAGTATCTTGTAGATAGATTTCTGTTGGTACCCATTTCTTAAATCTATAATTTAACTTACATTTTAATATAGTTAATTGTGTTTGTGATATATGTTCATTACATTTTATACTTGTTTCAATATCTGGAATATGAGCAATTCCAATTCTTGAAATTTTATCATCAGCATTTTTTGTATATAATTCAACAACATCCGTATTAATTAATTTTCCATACATTATAGCTTCTTTTATTTCAATATCTTGATTTGTATAAAAATATCTATAAGTTTTTGATTCATTAGGAGAAACAAATTCTATATTGCTAAAATTAAATTTACTATTTGGCATTTTATTATTAATTAAAAAATCTATTTCATCCAAATTATATATTTTATTTAATTTAAATAAAATTGTATTCATATGTGAATCAATTATATAAGAGTCATTAATTAATTTTTCGGTTAATTCATGAACTTTATTAATAGAATATTTTTCCATATCCTCTCCATATAATTGATATACCTTATTAATAATAAATGCACAACATCCTCCTAAATTTACAAGTCTTCCATCTGCAATTGTTCCTTTATAAGTATCTAATTTTAATCTTATTCTAATGGAAATCATATTTAGACTATTATAATTTATATTTTCTAAATTTGTTAGTGTTTTTTTTTCGATCAATACTACAAAATAATATTGATTTATTTTAGTACACACAAAAAGATAATCATCACCAACTATATTAGGAAATATTACATAAGAATCATTTTTTATTGTCAATAAATCATCTTCAGAATTTATAAAATTATTCTTAAGTTTATAAATTTCTATATTTTTAAATAAATAATCAATAATTTTCTTTTTAGTTAAATAATTGGTTATTTTATAACCCACATTGTTACCAAATAATATTTTATTATTCATTTTATTTAAAATAATAAAATATGTTTAAGTAATTTCATTTTTCAATATTATACAATTAGGCATCGTTAGGTTCAAACACTTATGAATATATACTACTGAAATCACCAAAGTATATATTAATTTTTGCATTTAACGTGTTTTTATTTTTAAATTCTTATTTAAAAATTTTTGACCCCTCTCGCTCTAAGTTTTTGTTTTCCAGTAGTAGTGATTGACGTACCGGTCAGTAAAATTCCATCGACCTTCTTCAAGTGAGTTAGTCCAACATCTGTAACGAATCTACAGCCCATCAAGTCAATTATCTTAACATTTGCCAAGTGTACCAGTCCAGCATCCGTGACTACATTGCAGTAACTCAAGTGAATATTCTTCGCATTCGCTAAGTGCGACAGTCCTTCATTTGTGATATTGGTAGAGTTGGGTCTTGTAATATGAACATTCTGTCCCGTAAAAGACCCCCTAAGAGATTTATATATTTCTTTATTAGTTTGAGCAGCGAGGAATCTTTTCTTTGTCTTAATGAAACTTAATATCACAGACCAACAGTCTTCGTTGAGACGGTTCGCTATGCTTATTTTCGGTTCGGGAATTTTGTATATTTTATTATTTTAAATAAAATGAATAATAAAATATGTCTAAGTATTTTCATTTTTCAATATTATATAATTAGGTATCACAATAATGTAGATATTCCGGTATTTGACATATATTTTTAAATATACCATATATCTCATTTACTCTAGGTAATACAATACCTAATTCATATATAGTAGAATTCGCATCTTTTATTAATTGATTTAAATCAATTATTGTTATTGATGCATCTTTTAAATTTTCTGTTATATCTGTTATCAACGGTTTTGTATAAGTAATAATTGAAATATTTATAATTAATATTATAAATATTGCTAATACAACACTACCTGTTAACATTTGTTTTGCATTGGGTTTATTAATTTTTAACTTTTCATTGTTCATATTTAATACATCATTATACTTCTTTATATTTATTTTATTTAAACAATTTCATTATTACAATTCGTACTATAACCATATATAGTATTACTCATTTTATTCATAACTGACTTGTCATCATGTCTTAAATTTGACATACCAAAAGAATTAGCAGAATCTCTTTCATTAACTGCTGTCAAGTCATCATACATATTTGCTATATTTTTTCCTAAATGATCACCATTTTTAAATTTATTAAATTTATCAACTTGAATATTATTATATGTTCTGTGAGTATAATCATCTATTGTTTGATTTTCCCAATAACCTTTTTGATTTTTAAATAAATCTTCTTTAAACATATTTTGTGTTAAATTATCATTTGATTTAATAAAATTTTTTTGATAATTAGGAATTTCATGTTGAGAATTAAAAAAATTAGAATTATTTATAATTTTTGAACCATATAAATTATTATGAAATTCAACTTTATCTTTAACTATACTTTCTTTTTGTATAGGTTTTATATTTTCTGCATTTATATATTTATTTTTGATTTTATAAAATTTATCAGTTTTTTTTTTTGGTTGTATTAAAAATATTTCATTATTATTTAAATTAAATGTAACTTTTTTTGGTTGTTTTTTATCTATAATTTCATTCACAGTTTCATTAACAGTTTCATCATTATTTTCATCATCATTTATTAAATTTATTATAAGAAAAATAATTACCAAAAATAATAAAATTATACTAATCATATATATGTATTTAGATATTTTTGTGCTTATTTCTTTATTATTATATAATTAATATTATAATGAATAATAAATTAAATTTAAACCAAAATGTTAATGCTTCATTAACTAATAATAATTGTAGACATGTATATGAAATTAACCTAAATAATGAAAAAAATTATTTTATTACATTAACGACAAAAAATGAATCAGAATTTAATTTAAGAATTTATGATGAACATAAAAATATTATAAAAACAAAATATGATAATAATAACGAATCTATATTTTTGGCAGATTTACATCATGATATTAGTGATTATAATAAACTAAATAGTTCTGATGATGACAATTCTAATTATGAAAATGATTCTCAAAATGATTCTCAAAATGATTCTCAAAATGATTCTCAAAATGATTCTCAAAATGAATCTCAAAATGAATCTCAAAATCCTAATTATAATTTGGATTTTAATAGTATGATCCAACATGTAATAGAATCTATGCATTTAAATAATGAAAAAGATAATAAAATTGAAATAGTTATTGAAATTGAAAATAATGATTTTCCAAACGAAGATGATTTAAATGCGATGATAGAGCATAATAATAAAAAAAATAATATTATAATAAATTTTAATAACAAAATATATTTAACTCCTGAAAAAAATGGTATACATTATATAACAGTTACTTCTGATTTTAACAATCAGGAAGGAGAATATTCTTTAATTATTCAAGAAGTAGAAGATCTTAAATTTATAATCGAGAAAAAAATACAATTTAATGAAAATATATGTTATAATTCAAAACATAAATTTAAATCTAAAAAATTTTTTATTGAATTATATAAAAATGAAAAATATAAATTAGAAGGTATTCCAAATATTAAATTTTTAGTATCAAAAAATAATCAAAAAATTATATCAAAAAATAATAAGATTGAATTTAATGCAAAATATGATGGTAAATATGAAATAGAAGTAATACCTTTAAATAAAGATATTGAAATAATATTTTCTATTATAAAAATAAATGAAATAAATGAAATAAATGAAATAAATGAAATAAATGAAAAAAAAATAGATAATTATAATTTATATAATAAACTAGAAACTATTTTAAATAAATTAGATAAATTAGAAGAATTTAATAATAAAATAAATAAAATTTACAAAATAGATATTTATAAAACAAAAAAAATAATTTTAGTAGATGATGATAATGATGAATTTGAATTATGTATAGAAAATAAAGAACTTAAAATTAATCCATATTAAAATTAAATTATATTAATTTTTTTTTAATTTATGTATATATATGTCAAATTTTGCTGAAATTATAGTTAAAGAATTATTAGATGATGAATATTTTGTTAATGATTGTAAAAAAGAATTAAATGAAATAATGAAAGATGGTAAATTTGATACAAATGATTTACCAGAATTAATGCAAATTGTTGTTTTAATATTTGAAAAATATGATACTTTTGATATAGAAGAAGATGATATTATTAAAGTATTTAGACTTTTAATTGTTGAATTAATTAAAAAAATAGGATCTTTAGAAGAATCTAATCCTCAATTTGATAAAATGATAGATTCTTGTTTAAAACTTTTAGTTTTAAAAGTAAAAACAACAAAAATTCATAAAAAATACTTTAGTTGTTGTTTTTATCCAAAAAAAATGAATACACATATAGTTGATAATATAAATAATACATCATTAGAAATTGTAGAAGATGATAATACACTTCATGAATTATCGGAAGATATTGAAATAGAAATGTTCGAAAAAGAAGTATTTGAAGAAGTATCTGAGGAAGTATTGGATACTCTTTCTAATGAGAAAGAACCAAAAAAACAATAATGATAAATAATTTAGATTCCTTCATAATGATCATAAATAGATGAGATAAAAATATAATAACAATAAAAAACAATATTATAAATTGTTTTTTATTGTTATTATATTATAAGAATAGTTAATGACTATACATTTATTTTCATCATAATTTTTTGTAAATAAATCAGCAAGACCAATAATCATAAATGTGTGAATTATCGTTTAATAAAGTTTCTATTTACATTTTATTTTTTGTTTTACAAAGTTGTAACATTCTTTATTATTTTTTTGATAATATTTGTTCATATTATCAGGAGATTTAATGACTATACATTTATTTCCATCACACACTTTTCTAAATAGAGCAGCAATACCTAGTCCCCAAATAATAGAAATTATAATAGTATTAATATTTTGATCTTTGAATAACATTATATAATATATAAATATATAAATATTATTTTTTAGGACAATTTACTGGTTTAGGAATATATTTATAACAATTATTATTTTCATCAATATAAGTTAATTTATTAGCATTCTTTACTGTAGGATATTTAATTATAATTTTTGGACGAGGGGCATATATGTAAACAAAAAATAATCCAATAAATAAAGAAACAGAAAATATAAAAAAATTTATTTTTAACATTATAATATATATAATATTATTTTTTTCAACATTTTTATTTTTATTATTTTTGTTTAACATATAAATAAATATATCCTTTATTTAAAAATTGATCTATGTTTGAAATTTCATTAACTGAATTATCATCACATAAATGCCATTTATTGTTATAAAATATTACAGATACATAATGACCTCCATTTGCTCCTCCTATATGATATATTATACCTCTTAATTGATAAGAATTATTTCTTATAATAAAATTAATAGGTGCTTTAACATCTTTATTATTTTTATTACTATTAGTAAAAAAAGTAAATCTTTTTAATTGAAGTAATAAATATTTTGGTAATGATTTTAAATATAATCTTTTGTATGCATCTATATATCTATTTTCTTTTTGACTTAACCATTGTTCGGTACCTGATAATTTTTCTATTTTTGAATATAAATCAATACAATTTTCCAATGTGGTATTGTCATTTTTTGAAATAGGTAATGATAATATTTTTTCACCAACTTTTGTTTTTGATTTTTCTCCAGTTTCCTCACTATAAATTATAGAAGATACTGTTGTATCAAAAATAGATGATGTTAGATTTTGTAATTTTATTCCATTAATAGTAATAGGATTAGGATTAATTTCACTTTCATTTTTGAATTCTTCTTCAATTATCTCAATTAAACTAATTAAAAATTCATGAGAATCATGTTGTTGAAAATTTAGAAATTGATTATTTTTTTCTCCTACTAAATTTTTTATTGCAATGGGATTTATTGTAATATTATTTTTATAATCCATTAAAAATTTTTTAAATATATTTAATTTTGGACTAATAAAATTATTAGATAATATAACTTTAGTTAAAACCGTACAATTAACTATAATCTGTAAAGCAGAATTCATATAACATGTGTTACCTATATTTTGTAATCCACATAAACTGTCCATATCTTATATAAAATAATTATTTTTTTATATAATTTATAATTCAATTTATATTATATATAAATAATTATTTATTTTAGTTTAATAATATAAAATAATATATTTATATTATATATAAATAATGAGAACATATATATTAATGAAAAATGAAAGTAATCCTATTAATTCCGAGGATATTAAAGTGAGTGATATTTATGGAATTTATCAAAATAGATGTAAGGCATTCTGGGAATGTAAAGTTGCAAATATTAAATTAATTAAGAATACAAATAAAAATAATCCAAAATTACTAAAGTCGTATATTTTAAAAGAAATTGATTTAGAAACAAATGAAATTATAAATTCATATTATTTAAATTCAAGAAATTCAGTTTTAGATGAATTAGGAATTATTTATACAATTCCTATTTTTTATAATGAAATTGATAATGAATATAATAATATTATTATAGCATAAATTTCAGTAATTATAGAAATATTAATATATTATTACTGAAAATTTTTTTTGAGCAGACATTTGTTCATTTTAAAGTTCAAAAGGTGCAAATATATAATAATTTATGTGCACATAAGTTATTATATAAAGTAAAATTATATATGTATTTACAACTAAAACAGTATGGACGTGAAGTTGCATAATTTTCTATGATAAAAAAAAATGCTCTACAATAGTAGCAGCCACTGTAACAATAGTGGCTGCCACTGTATCAATGTGCATCATTCTGCACTTTTTTCTTGCAAGCCCATCTTCCATCTAGATCAACAGCCAGGTGATCTAGATAGTTGCGCCCTAGATGAGTAATATCTTCTCCACAATCAAAGCAGAAATTAACAGAACAGTTAGAGCACTTGACTTTATCACAAGCCTCATCTTTTCCCTGCCACATTTTGCAGCCGGGACACTGTGTGCATGTATCCCGAATAAGAGCCATCGCTGTTGGATCCTTATCCAATTCTCTATTTATAGCATTTACATCGCAACCATCACGAATGAGATGTGGTGTGCGACAGTGAATGCACCAAAATGTATGAGAATGAAGATCCATTGCACATCTAGGATCTGGACATTCAACTAATTGAGTATTCGGACCAACTGCAAACGGTTTATTGTGATGCGCACAAAATGGTTGTGTGCAAAACGTAGCCTTCTTTGAAGTAAGAAGATAGTTGACTTTCTGTGTCTCTAAATTATGAAGGAACTTTTCCATGGGATCCGCCGCTAATCCTTTAGCACGAAGTTCATTTATGTAGTAATTTGCCTGTGAACAAATGTAATCGAGACTGCATTCTTTTTTACACCTCTTGCACTTATCTTTATCGTGTTCACCTTTAGGGCAATTAAAAAACAAATCCCAGGTGCTCGTTACATTATTCCAGCGAGTGGCTGTAATAATGATAGGCAATCTTTCTCCAATGGCTGGCATAATATTGAAGATATTTGAAACGTGGCGTTGACGACGGCACGGCTCGTGCAGATTAATAGCGAGACATGATAAATCGGATACATCATGTAGATTACCAATATTCAGAAAGCGACGCTCGTCATCCTCTTGTGTGAAATCTTCTGCATTAACTTTAGGTTTCAGGGCAAAAGGATCTAATACGTCAACTGGCGTGTTAATATATCTTTTATTGCGAGACATAGATACAAATGTTTTTTTCTTAAAAACTACATGCTGTAGAATTTAATATATGACATTGAATAGTTTTTTTTTTCAATTTTTTCAAATTTTTTCAAATTTTAATACATTTTTTTCATAATAGCCTATAGTATTTTTTGGTATACAAGTCCAATTATCTTCATTAAAATCGATAGGTTCAGATGATATAACAATATTATCTTTATTTTTTTTAAAATATAAAGATGGTGGATTTTCATTTTGATTATTAATATATCTAGTAAAAATCACAAAATTTCCTTCAGTTATTGCTATATTAAAAGAGAAAATAGTGTCAGTAATAGTATTTATAAATTTAATAGTTTCTATAATTGAAAGTTTTACATTATTAACATTTATTTGTTTATCTTTTAAAAAAGATAAAATTAATGCAAAAATATATTCAGAATCAGTAGTTCCTTTGATTAATTGAAATATTCTATCATCAATTTTATTGAAAATTTTTTTTTTATAAATATTATAATTTTTCAAATCTCCATTATGCATAAATAAAAAATTATCAATATTAAAGGGATGACAATTAAATTCATGAACAATTCCTTGACTAAAAGGTTTTATAGCTCTTATATGAGCAAAAATTAATTTAGAAGATAATATCTTACTTAAACGATGTAAATTATAATCATTCCAAGGTGTTTTAATTGATGTATAATAACATGGTTTTAATATTTTATTTATATACCAACCTATACCATAACCATCAACATTGACTTCATGGTCTCTTTTATTAGATTCTTCTAAAAATGGAGTATATTTATGCAAATAACTTTGTTTTATGATAGAGTTATTTTGTTTATACAAAATGTCTTCAAATAGTATTTCTTTACCAAAATAAATAAACCATCTACACATTAGATTTCTAATATTTGTTTTATTTTTTTATATGATTTTGAACTTAAATTTAAATTTAAAAAATTAAAAAATATACAAAAATTAATTTTATCGTTAGGATTTAATTCTGATATATCTGATGTATTTAATTTAGAATCAATATAATTACTCATCATTGAATATTTTTCTTCATGTAAATAATTAATGAGAGTTATTCTATTTTCAACATTAAATTTATTTAAAATAATAATAATATCATCATAATTTAAAAAATTTATTATTAATTTTATATTATTTAATTTAAATTTATCAGCATTTTGTAAGATAGTATCTTTAAAAGATGTATTTAAAATACATACTATGATTTGTTTTGTTAGATATGGTAAATATTCGTCATATAAATTTTCGTTAATGGTATTAAATAAATTTGTAATATAATTTTTTTGAATATTATTCATATTATTTAATGCTTCTAATTTATCATCAGTTATATAATATAATGATAATATGAATTGAGATAATGATAATTTATTTATTAGTTTATATAACTTATATAGATCTAATTTAATAATAAATATTTGTAATATATCATTATTAATATAAGGTAGTAATGATATTATATAATCTATTTTTATTATATCAATTAATTGATATAATGAATTCATTTGAATATTTTTTATTATATACAAAAATGTAGTAATATTCAAAGAATTAATAATTAATTTAATAAAATCAATATCTTGTTCTAATATTTTATTTTTTATTTTTATTTCATTTGTTGTTTGTAATAATAAAATAATTTGTAGTTTAGTTACATTCATAAGTTGTATTTGTTCAAATGATGATACTGCAAATATAGAAATTTGATTGAATCTAAAAAGAAAATTATAATTTAAATTTAAAAACTCAATATCTTTTTCAGTAAAAAAATTAATTAAATTAATTAAAAATTGATCATCGATCGTATTTAATAATATTTGAAATTTACATTTTTGATCTCTAATATAGGGATAAATTAATTTAATTTGATAATATTTAAGTTTTGATATATGTAATTTAAATTTTACATCACTTAATATTTGTATTAAATCTAACATATTATTTTGAGATAATAATGTGATAATATTTATAAAATCGATAAAACAATGTTTATTATCCCAAAAATGAAATTTATCCAGTAAATAAATTTGTGAATTTTTGTACAAAAATATTAACTTATTTAATGATATATTTTTTAATAATTTATTTAATGTATTATCATTTAATTTATATATTAGATTATTAAATCTAACTAAATCTATATTAGTATTTTTTTCTATTTTATCAGTATTATCCCATATTTTTATAATTTCTTCATCCGAAAACGTATTAATGTAATAATTAAATGTATCTGAATTAATATTTGATAATATATTTTCGTTCATATTAAACTAATATATATAATTATCTAAATTAACCCATAATTTTTAATACACCATAAATTACATAATTCATAAATATTAATATTATTATCTATAATATTATCGTTTAAATCAGTATAAATAATATATTTAATATAATTATGATTGTTTAAATTTTTAATTTTATTAAAAATATATTTTTGTAATTTAGAAAATAATTTATTATTAGATATTTTTATAGTATTTTTTTCTTTGTTAATTATATTATTATTTTTATAATTATCTGTTATTAAATTATTAAAGTCTCTTATTATTTTTACTCTATTTGGTGTTATTTTATTATTTATTTTACAAGTATTATGTTGATAAGGATTGAATTTATTAAAAATTGCACATAAATATAACATTGCAAAAAACAGATCCACGTTATAATGATTCATATAAACATAAATATTTAATATGAAAATTATAAACCTAATTTCTAATATATTTTCATTTTTTTCCATTTTTTCTTTTTTCTTTCATAAGATTCTCTATTTTTGTTAGATGTAAAACCTTTATTATTTCTATTATTTTTTAATTTTTTGTGTAAATGGACTATATCATATGAATTATTTGTGTAAAATAAATCTTCAATATAATATAATTCTGAGATTGGTAGAACATTCTCACTTTCATGATAGTTATAATATTCGTGATCTAAATAATTATCAGTTTCATTATAATTATTATTAATTTCATTATAATGATGATCCTGATAATTAAATTCATTTACTATATTATAACTATGATCAATTTTATTATCAATAATTCTCCTACAATATGGACATAAATTTCTAATTAATTTATCGAAACAAAAACTACATAATTTATGACCACAATTTAGCTCTACAATGTTTTTTTTATGTAAAAAAACATTCATACATATTGTACAATCCATTATATAAAAAAAGATATTATATATAAGAGAGGATACTTAAGGGAATATACTTAATTTATTTTTTTATATTGATTTAGCATATCAAAAAATAAATTTATAAAATTTTATTAGAAAATAAACTTAATTATTATTATTTTCTAATAAAATTTTATAAATTTCTATTTTCATTATAGAAGGTAATATAAATAATATTGTTAATTCATTTTGCATAATATTATATGGTTTTGTTCTTAAAAATTCTTTTAATAACTTATCAGAATTATGATTTTCTATAATATTTTTATTTAACAACCAACTTCTGACCATTATTTTTAAAGTATTATTAATATCATTCATAATACTTTAAATATATTTAAATTATACAGTTATTCAAATATTCATAAAATAATAAATCAATTAATTTATTTAATTGTGATCTAAAATTAGTCATATTGGATGGGATAAATTGAATTAATTGCTGTAATTCAATTTTAATTTTATTTTTTTTTTCGTTTACTGTTAAATTATCTATATTTATATCTAGTTTAAGATCATAAAATGAACATTGTTTATTTTGAAAATTCAAATAAAGTTTACACAATTTATCTAATTTTGACATGAATATTGTATAATTAAATGGATTATTAAAATATGAATTTTGATTAAAAATTCTATCAATTATAACTATAGATTCTCTTAATTGGTCATCTATATCTAATATATCAAAATTTAACATTTCAACCGAATTAAATTTTTCATATGAGTAATTTTTATAGTTTAATATAAAAAAACATACTATAAAAATAAAAAAAAAAATTAATAATTTTTTATAGGACAACCCATATACTCTCAAAAGGCTATAAAATAATTTCATATATATATAAAAATATTTTTTTTACATATAAAGGCGACATTATACTAAATTAACAAATTATGCACTTTAAATAAATTATAAAAAAATATTACAAGTTCAATCCATCGTCTTACAATTGTTTTGTTTAATATTTACTAAACAAATTGTAATGATATATTATTTGAATTATATGATATTTTATAGGCGAAGCCGTATTAGAAGTAATTTTGATATGGTACTGTTTGATAATTTTGAATATATAGAAAAAAATGAAATTTTAAATTTCATTTAAAATGATATTTATATATATATATACTAATGTCTGAGTTATCAATTCCTTATTTTGATACCGAGTTATATTCAAGAGTATTAATTAAACCACAACAGATTAATAATGATATTTATATCAATTTAAAAAATAATTTAAAAAATAAAGTAGAAAAAAAATGTAATAAATATGGATATGTTACAAAAATTTATAAAATAATTGATTTTTCAGAAGGTGAAGTTGTTCCTGAAAATTATGATTCATCCATTGTTTATAAAGTAAAGTATTCATGTAGAATTTGTTTACCAGTAGTAGACACCAATATAATATGTAAAGTAGATTTATTAAATAAGTCATTGGTTAAATGTAGTAATGGTCCTATAGTTTGTATTATTGGGATAAATTATATTAATAATAATAATTTTCATATAAATAATAAAGGAGAAATTATTTATACTAAATCAAATCAAGTAATTAAAAATTCTGATTATATTTTAGTTAATATTAGAGGAACAAATTTTTTTGCTGATGATGAACGTATAGTAATATTGGGATCTCTTGAAGATACAGCTAATGACGATGATATAAATACATATTATAAAGAAAATTTAGAAGGTGAATCAGGTGAGAATGTTTTAGATGATTTAAATGATGGTTTAAGTGATACTTCAGATAATGAAAATTCAGATTTAGAATCTGATGAAATAAAAAATAATAATTATATAAATTTATAAATAATACTTAAATAAATAAATTTAATAATATTTAGATAAAATGAATGAATATAGTAAAAATATAAAAATTTATAAAAAAAAAGTATTTTGTTGTAATTGTGGGAAATATGGACATAAATACTCAAAATGTAATGAACCAATTACTAGTTTAGGTGTAATTGCGATTCAATTACAAGATATAGATACATATAATAATTTGATACAATTCTTTGATAAGAAAAAATATTTTAATTTAATGAAAAGTAATACAATGAATAATAATGTATTATTATCAATAGTACAATATTTACAAAAATTTAAATTTTTAATGATAAGACGAAAAAAAACATTAGGATATATTGAATTTATAAGAGGGAGATATGATGAATTAGATATTCAAACATATACTTCATTATTTGAACAAATGGTACCAAGTGAAATAGCTGATATAAAAAATAATACATTTGATAATTTATGGATTAATTTATGGAAAAAAAGTACAGATAATAAATTTTATAAAAATGAATTTGATGAATCAAAAAAAAAATTTGATAAGTTAAAACAAATAAAAACATTTGATATTTTTATTGACAATATTAAACCATTATTTAATAATCCAGAATGGGGATTTCCAAAAGGAAGAAGAATATATTTAGAAAAAAATATTAATTGTGCATGTAGAGAGTTTCAAGAAGAAACTTCATTAAATGATGATGATTATAATATTATAAATAATATACCTCCTATTCAAGAGGTATTTTATGGAACTGATAATATTTTATATAAACATATTTATTATTTTGCTTTATGTAAACCAGATATTAATGTTAAAATTGATATAAATAATTCAAATCAAATAGAAGAAATTGGTGATATTGGATGGTTTAATTATAGTGATTGTACAAAATTAATAAGACCTTATCATAATGAAAGACAAAAAATATTAAATGAAATATTTATTTTTTGTTCGTCTATAATAAACAATAAATATATAATAGACAAAGCTGCTTTGATACTAAATAAAGAATATAATAAAATTTATATAAATAATGACGACGACGACATCGACGACGACGAAGATGACGAAAATGTTATTGACGATGAATACGAAGATGGTGAATATGGATATAACGAAGAATATAATGGCAGGAATCGTCATGAATATAAAGAATCAGACGATATTTTTAATTTTGAAAAATAATAATAATAATATCTTGAAATCTAATTTGATGAATAATTTGATGATTTATTATTATATAATATAATATAATGAATAATAATATTCCTATGTCTACATTAATAAAAGATTTGAATAATAGTAAATTAAATAATATAGGCGAAGGCATATATCCCGAAAGAGATATAAATTTAGATGAAATTATAGACAACCAAAATATATTAGATAATAAATTTATTAGTTATTTAATAAATAATTGTAATTTAGATTGTAGTTCTGATATACCATCTATTAATATATTAATAAAATATTATTTAACTTTTATATATAATGGAATTTTTCCACAAAAATGTAAAAATAAAAAAATTATTCCAATAATAAGATTAATTCATATTATTGGAATAATTTTTTTATGTATTGGATGTTTTTTCCCCCAAAAAATATTAAAATATCATATATTTTTTTGTCTTAAAACATTAATATTATGGGATATTTTAGATGATAAATGTTATATGTCTCTTTTAATTAAAAAAATCGGTGATTTAAAAATATATACTAGATTAATACCAATAAATACATCAGTATGTAAAGGTACAGTGTTAAGTGTGATGTTAATATCAATTTTAGGTATAATTACACCAGAATATTCTATATTTAAAATAATATCATCAATAATAGATTATTTGAAAAAATATAGTTAAATAATATATAATACAAATAATACAAAATAATTTAAATAATTTTGTATTATATGGATATTAATATTAAATTATTTAAATTATTAAAAATTCATGATTGGGATAATTTAAAAACTATTATTAATAATACTAAAGATATTGATTTGAATATTCGTGATAATTCTCAAAATTACTTAATACAATATGCTATTTTATATAATAAAATAGATATTGTAAATATATTAATTAATAAAGGCTGTAGGATTGATGTTCTTGATAATGATGGAAGAACGATATTATTTCATTGTATTAAATATAATTATGTAGATATCATAGATATATTATTAAATTATGAAAATAATAATATTGGTATATCTATTAGTGAACTATCTGATAATAATGGTTATTATCCAATTCATTATGCAATTATATTTAAAAATTTAGATGTTATAAAATTATTTGAAAAATATAATAAATCATTTAATGCATTGGATTTAAATCATAATATGCCATTACATTTAGCAGTAAAATCAAAAGATATTAATATTTTTAATAAAGTATTAAGTATTTCAAAAGAAATAAATTTTCAAACTTTACAGGGAGAAACTGCTTTACATATGGCCTGTAACTTTACTCAAAAAGAAATGATAAAAATATTAGTTGAAAAAAATATAGATATTAATATACAGGATTATGAAACCCAAATTACTTCTTTAATGTATACTGTTATTTTAAGTGATTATGAAAGCTTTGATATTTTGTTAGATAAATCTAATCTTGAATTACAAGATATTAATGGTAATACAATAATACATTATTGTATTATTGAAAAAAATTATCATTTTATTGATAAAATTATTCAAAAAAATATAAATTTAAATATATCAAATATATATGGAGAAACTGCTCTACACATGATTTTAGAAAATTTAATAGATGATGAATCTTATATGGATAAATTTAATTTAGGTAATATTATTAAAGAGACTAATCTAAATATTCAAGATAATAAAGGTAATTCTTGTTTTTATTTAATTTGTAAAACAAATCTGTGGAAAAAAATAAAATCTATTTTAGTAAATAAAAAAATAAATTATATGTTAAAAAATAATGATGGTATTAGTCCTATTTCTTTTATTAAAGAAGAAGATATAAATAATTTTTATTTAATTATTGCAGCATCTTATGTTTATCAAATTAGAAAATCAAATAATCCTTATATTGAAGAAATATATAATATATGTAAAAATGAATTAAGCTATAAAAACTTTGAAAATATAAAAGATAATTTTGAATTTAAAGAATTAATAAATAAACTTAAAAAATCAGATAATGATGTTTGTAATGATTTAATTTTTAATTTAATTAAAAACAAAAAATTAACTTATCCTGAAAAAATTAAAAATTATTGTATTGATTTAGATGAATATAAAAAGGATGTTGATTTTATAACATATACAGGAACTACATTAGATATATTATTTGGATTAATATTAATATCAAAAATACATGAAAATATATTAACAACATTAACAAATGATTTTCAAGAGAATTCAGATCTAGAGAGATATTATATTAATAAAAAAAATAGAAGAATAAGAAAAGAAGATTTAATTAATTTTGAAATTATATGGGATAGTTTAAAAATATTTTATCCTACAAATTTTGATAATACAATAAATATATTTAAATCAAATAGTAAATATAAATATTTAATAATTCCATTAGGAATTGAATTAGAAAATGGTTCTCATGCAAATATTTTATTCTATGATAAAATAAATAATGAAGTAGAAAGATTTGAACCAAATGGTTGTACTTATCCATTTAAATTTAATTATAATTCTAAATTATTAGATTCAATTTTAAAAAAAAAATTTAGTGAAATATTTCCAAATTGTAAATATATATATCCTAAAGATTTTTTACCAAAAATTGGGTTTCAATTATTAGAATCATATAATCATTATAAAACAAAAAAAATAGGTGATCCTGGAGGTTTTTGTGCAGTGTGGTGTATATGGTATATTAATATGAGATTAAAATATACTATTTTAAGTAGAGAGAAACTTGTTATTAAATTAATTCAAAAAATTAAACAAGAAAATATATCTTTTAAAAATTTAATTAGAAATTTTGCACAAAAAATTATTATACTTCGTGATGAGATATTGGAATTATCAAATCTTGATATTAATCAATGGATTAATTCAACATATGAACATATTATTTATGAGAATTTAATTATAAATATTAAAAAAATGATTATTTCTTTAATAAAATAGTTAAATTTTGTTACATAATAATGAAATTGCGTAAATATATGACTTAGATTATTTATGATACGGCTACGCCTATAAAATTGAATTAATATTTTAATATAATAAATAAATTATATTAAAATGTCAAAAATATTAGACTTTTGGTTTCCTAATAATGATTTTCAAAAATTTTGGTTTGATAAATCAGTTGATGAATATATAAAAAATAACTATTATGATATATTGAAAACATTTGAATCTAAAATATTAGATTATAATATATTAACTGATTTTCAGATTTTAGAATATATAATAATATTGGACCAGTTTAGTAGAAATATTTATAGAAATCATTTTTATAAAAAAAATGATTATAAAGCACTTGAATTATCATTATATTTTTTTGAAAATAGAAATTGGGATTAAGAACTGTTACTGAAAATCTGCGAAAACCTGTGAAAATTTATGTTTTCTTATATTGTTTTATTTTATCGTCATTTTTTAACATGTGTGAATAACTGCGCAAACCATTCACACGAGCACTAAATACTGTTATTATTTGTAATAAATCTTTTACAATCTCTTCTTCCGGAGAACTATTTATTTGATTCTCTATTATTATTTCACCATCAGAAAATGAATTTATGATATATTCAATCATTTCATATCCAATTCTACACAATCTATCTTTATATGCTATTACAACTTTATTTATTTTATTATTTTTTGCTAACACAATTATTTCTCGTAATCCTTTACGTTTAAAATTTATACCACTTCCAATATCACTTATTATTTTGTATGATGGATATCTTTCTTTCATATATTTTATTTGCCTCTCTAAATCGCTTTTTTGTCCATTTGTTGATACACGACAATAACATATGTTTAATTTCTCATCTATAACACTACTTTGTTTTAATAAATAATCTTTTACATTATATAATCTTTTTCCACCAGGAGTACGAATTGTTTCTATTAATCCGCACTCTTCATATCTATATAAAGTTTGCGCATGTACACCTAAAATCTTTGAAGCTTCTCTTGGAGGTATGAATTCTTAAATTATTATATATTTAAATAGTTAACATATGAAAACTATTTTAATATATATACAATTATTATTATATGAGAATGAGAATAAAAAGAACAAATAATAAACAGTTCTTTAGAAAAAAAATTGCAGATTTATTACCAAATAATGCCAAATATAAAACTATAAACAAAAGTATTAATAATACATGGTTCAATTCTAAATTTACTAAATCTAAAAGCGATAATACACCATTATTTCCAATAATGAATAACGACGATAATGATAATACACCACTTTTAAGAGTTAGAAAAGTAGAAATTTTATTTACTAATCCTCAAAAAAATATAATTAATGAATGGTTACAATTGTACAAATATATATACAATGTTACTGTAAAATATATTAGATTAAACCCAAATGTATCAAAAACATTTTATACACTTAGACCAATTATTAAAAATAGTTTAAATTCTTCTATAAAACTTAGAATTAAAAAATCTAAAATTCCAAGTCATACAATTGATAATGCAATTAACGATGTTACAAAAGCATATAAAACGAGTTTTGCTTTATTAAAAAATAAAAGAATTAACCATTTTCTAGTTCGTTATAAAAAAAATAATTCAAAAGAATCATTAACATTAGAATCTTCATGTTTTCCTTCTTATGTATTATTAAAAAAGAAGGAAAAACAAGATAAAATAACTGATATAGATGAACGAAATAATTTACAAGATATAGATCTAAATACCGCGCCAAATACATTTTGTCCTTCTATATTTGGCAAGGAAATAAAATCAGTGGAGGCAATAAATCAAATATTTCATGATTGTAAATTATCTTATCATAAAGGGACAGATAAATATTTTATATTTATTCCAATAGAAAGAAATAGAGAAATAAGTCAAAATCAAGATACGGCAATATTAGATCCCGGAATGCGAACATTTCAAACATGTTATAGTAAAAATAATATAATAGATTATGGTAATAATGTTTCAATTGAAATAAAAAAGCAACTAAAAAAAGCGGATAAATATAATAAAAAAGAATCATATAATAGACGAGTTTATTATAGAACGTTAAATCATATACAAAATTTAACAAACGAGTTACATCATAAAGTAAGCAATGATTTATGTAAACGTTATAATTGTGTTATAATTGGAAGATTAAGTACAATCGGCACAAATAATAAAAAAACAAGTTGTTTAACTAAGATGACAAAACGGATCTTACAAAATTTATCACATTTCAGATTTAGGGAAATTTTAAAAGCGAAATGCGAAGAAAGAGGTGTAAAGTATTTTGAAGTAAATGAAGATTATACTTCAAAAACGTGTAGTCATTGTGGTAATTATAAAAAAGATTTAGGTGGTGTAAAAACATATAAATGTAAAAAATGTAAAATAACATTAGACCGTGATCAAAATGGTTGTCGGAACATTTTTATAAAAAATTATACTTCTATAAAAGAAGATCTAATAAAGAAAGGTTATATGTAAATATCTTTCATCGGTGGCTACTCATCGTTAGAAACTATTATTATATTGGAGGCAAGTTCAATAAAAAATTTTAAATTTAAAACGATATTTAATATTTATTTAAATTTATAAGTATTTTATTATTATTTAGTCTTATTTATAATTAATTATGAAAACATAAGATTTATTAAGTTTTCATTGGTTTCATGTAGCGGAAGATAAACAGATAAATCATTTAATATTTTATTTAATGCCGTTAAGACATTCAAATAATAAACAATATTATAAAAAAATATTTAATATTCTTGCAAAAAAAAAAGATAACAGTACTTTATATACGAAATTTTATAAAGCAACTGTAAGAAATTATTCTAATTTAGTAGATTGAATTTTTAAATTTTTTTTAATATCATTTGTTACTTTATTTAAGACTGTTATAATTTGTTGTTGTCTATCTTTATTAAAAATATTTTTCATCCAATTATCATAAGGAATATCTGGATAATGTTTATTTATAATTTTACCTAATGTTAATTCAGATCCATCATATATATATTTTTTACTTGTATCTTCATAGTTTTGATATAAATCTTGTGTAATTTTTAAAAATAATGGATATTTCTCTAAAATAGTATAATCAATTGTTATTTCTTCTCCATATTCTGTAAATCTTTCATGTGTTTTACAATTTTCAATTGATATATAAACTCCATCAATTATTTTATTATTTGCTATCTTTAGTGCATTCTCTATTGAAATAACATAATCATAATCATTTATATCTAAATTATATTTTTCATTATCATTATTATCATCATCATCGCCACTGTTATTATTATCATCGCCACTGTTATTATTATCATCATCATCCGAATCAATATCCTCATAAACATTATTTTGAAGGTCAACTTTCTTTTTTTTATTATTTATATGAGTTAATCTATCATTACAGCACATTAATCCTCCTGAATTAATTGGCTGAGGTGGCACTAAATTATCTTCAATATCTAGTGTATCCAAATCTATTTTTTCCTTAATATATAATTTAAACCATTTTTTTATAGCATTCTGTTTAATCTTACTTGAACTAGCTAATAAAATTTTTACCATTATAGTATATAATTTATTTTATTTTTTAAATGTATAACTTTTTATCATGTTTTTTTAAGTATATTAATTAATCTATAAATATTTTTATTACCTGAATTAGATATTGTTATTTTTAATTTATCTACTAAATCATCTAAATCTTTCATATTATTAATTAATGTATATACTTGTTTTAGTTCAGAAAAACCGCCAATTTTAATTTTATCATTATTTGTTTCTAAAAAAATTTGTGGAAATGTATTCATATTATTTTGTTTTTTTACAGATTCTTTTTCATTATAATCTATTTTTACTAGTGAGTAATCTATATTATTTTCATTTAATAACTTCTCAGCATTTTGTGAAAAACCACAACCATTTAAAGAAAAGACTTTTAATTTGGGCATATATATAAAATTGATTTTTTTTATCAATAGGGAATAATACATAATTATTATAAATTATGAACTTAGAAAAATATAATACTATATATTATTTTATTGAAAATGAAATATCCACTAAAATAGCAGCATTTGATTTAGATTATACATTAATAAAACCTAAATCAAATAAATTATTTCCAAAAGATAAAGATGATTGGAAATTTTTATATGAAAAAAAAATTAAACATTATTTAAAAAATCTTATAAATAATGGTTACTCTATTGTAATATTTACAAATCAAAAGGGATTAAGTCAAAATAAATTAACTATAAGTGATTTTTCACATAAAATAAATGAAATTAAAAAAAATTTAGACATTCAATTTAGTATTTTTATTTCAACAATTAATGATAAATTTAGAAAACCACTCACAGGTGCTTGGCAATTTTTTTGTGAAAAAAAAAAAATTAAAGTTGATTATGATAATTCTTTTTATGTAGGAGATGCTGCAGGTCGCAAGTATAATAAAGGACATGATCATACAAATGATGATAGAAATTTTGCATTTAATATTAAGTTAAAATTCTTTACACCAGAACGTTTTTTTGATGAACCTGAAAAGGAACATACATTACAAACATTTGATTATTCTTCAAAATTAGAAGATTTTGAATTTAATATACCTACTAATGATAAGAATATAATAATGTTAGTAGGACCTCCTGCTAGTGGTAAAAGTTATATTTCTAAAAAATACTTTAATAATTATAAAAGAATAAATCAAGATACTTTAAAAACACTACCAAAATGTTTAAATAAAACAATAGAATATGCTATAAAAAATAAAAATATTATTATTGATAATACAAATCCAAATTTAGATACAAGAAATAAATATTATGATATTGCAAATAAATATGGATATAATAAATATATTATAAATATGAATATTCCAAAAAATAATGTTAAATATATGAATATGTATCGTACTCAAACAGAAGATAAAAAATATATACCTGATATTGCTTATAATATTTATCACAAAAAACATAACCCACCAACATCAAATGAAGGAACCATATTTAATTATAATAATTATTATGTTGATCCTAATTATAGGTTTCTATGATAAAATTTATTTGCTATTAGATTATTTTTATTGTAAATCTTTATGGTGTAAACTAAATAAATTTAGATCTAATGATTTTAGAAATTAAAATTATTATATTACTAATAATAATGCAGAAAGATTCATATTCTTATTTATTTCTTTTATATATTATTGTTTTTATTTTTATTATCTTATATTATTCTCATAATTCATATTATATAGTTCAAGATGCAAAAAATATATAAAACAAACAGCTTAATTTCACCTAGTTAATATAAAATATCTAAATTAATAATAAATAAATAAATAAATAAATTTAAAATTTTATAATGAAAATAAAAGATGGAGAATACACCGATTTATTTAAAAGTTTATACATAATTAAAAATGATACCATAATACTTGAAACTTATTATAGTACTGGAGATATATTAACTTATACTTATAAATGGAATGAAAAAGATGATATATATGTTAATCCTGAAGATAAAAATGAGTATTTTACTGTTTTTGGTTATGAAAATAATAATTATCTAACTTTTTTTGGTGATAATTATTTTATTGCTTTATCTAAAAAAAGTTGAAAATAAAATATATTTTTGTAATTACTTAGTAAATTACACAAAGTAATTACAAAAATAATCTTAAAAATGGATTCTAATTTAAAAAAAATGCCAAACGGGTTTTACTGTCCTATATTGCATACATTGATGGAAGATCCCTATATAACAAAAATTAGTGGAATTAGTTATGAAAAAACGGCTATTATGGAATGGCTTACTAAAAATAATACCTGTCCTATAACAAGAATACCTTTAACATTAGAAATGTTACAGCCAAATCGTGCGTTAAAAGACAGTATTGAAACTATAAAAGCTCAATTCGGAGATGCAATTGTAAAAAAAATATGTGTTTCTGAATCAATAACAAATGTAACATCTATTTATGATGGAAATGATTTGATGGTATCGGTTAAAATCCCAGATGTTCTTCATCGAACATCAAAAGAACTATGTATTGCAATTGATACATCAGGATCAACAGGTGTTAATGTTACTATTTTAAATGAACAAGGGTCCTCAGAAACATATAATCTAACAATTTTAGATTTACTTATTCATGCTGCTAAAACTCTAATTAATTGTTTGGAAAATTATGATTATCTATCTATTGTTTCTTATAGTACACATGCAAAAATTGTAATAGAAAGAAAATTGATGACGGATACCAATAAAAAATTAGCAATTGATGCTGTTGAAAATATGTATGCCGAAGGTTGCACAAATATATGGGATGCATTAGATACTTCTATAGAATTAGTTGAATCAGACGCAGATATTGTTTTACTCACTGATGGATTACCTAATATGAATCCTCCAAGAGGAATTATGCCTATGTTAATTAAAAAAAAAGATACTACAAATAAATCATTTTGCATTAGTACATTTGGTTTTGGATATCAACTTGACAGTAAATTACTAGTAGATATTGCTCGCGAAGGTAATGGTACTTATAACTTTATACCAGATAGTGGATTTATTGGTACTGTTTTTGAACATTACTTGGCTAATTTTCTCACAACTAAATTCAGTGATTTAAGATTAAAAATCGAATTAGATAATATTATTAATAAGGATGAAATTATAATGCCATATAATTTTACAAAGCAATCATGGGGAATTGATATTAATTTAGGAAGTTTAAGATATGGTCAAAGTAAAGATATTGTTATTCCTATCAAGTTTAATAAAGAACAATTATCTGATATGAAATTTCAGATATCTTATACTGATCCCGATGATAAAAAAATAATTAATATTGATCATTCCGATATAATATTAGGAAAAGATGTTAATATTATAAGAAATAAAGTAAGACAGGAATTTATTCATATTATACATTCTGCATTTATAGAATATACTTGCGGACATCGTAGTGAAGCACAAACTATAATTTCTGATTTTATTAATAAAGTAATATTAATAAAACAAAATATTACTGAAACTTATAAAAACGATGATATATATATTCAAGCTATTATAAATGACCTAAAAGGACAAATAACGGAAGCATTCTCCAAGGACGAATGGTTTGAAAAATGGGGTAGACATTATCTTCCTTCAATTTGTATGGCATATGAACAACAATTATGCAATAATTTCAAAGATTTCTTCGTTCAACATTTTGGTGGAAAACTATTTCACAAGATTAGAGATCATGCAGATGATATATTTTGCAATATGCCCGCACCAAAACCACAAGAAAATTACCAAGATGTTATTTATCGTGGAGGTTCTATTACTCCTCAACCTATTTCAATGAACGTATTCAGTCAAAGTTCTGGACCCTGTTTTGAAGGTAATTGTATTGTATTAATGAAAAATAATCGTACAAAAAAAGTACAAGATATTAGACAAGGGGATATCGTTCAAACACCTAACAATGGAAATGCAAAAGTTATTTGTGTTACTAAAACTATATGCAAAAAAAATAAAACATTACTTGTCGAATTTGAATCTGGACTTAAAATTACACCATATCATCCAATAAGACTTAACGAAATTTGGAAATTTCCAATTAATATTAAAGAACCCAGTCATTGTCAATGCTCAGCAGTATATAACTTTGTCCTTGAGAATAATCATATTATGATTATTAATAGTATTGAATGTGTAACTCTAGGACATAATTTCAAAGGTGATGTTATTGGTCATCCTTACTATGGAAGTCGTCGTGTTATTTGTGATTTAAAGAAATCACAAACTTGGCCATATGGTATTGTAGTTATACATCCAGATGATACTATTAGAGATCCAGATACTAATATAGTATCTGGTCTTAATGTGTATTAATTATATTTTATTTTATATCTATTTACTTTATTTTTATATCCTCCTAAATAGTTTATAACCTTCTCGTTAATGAAATAATCATAGATCTTTACCCATTGCATATCTGTTACTTTATTTATATTACCCGCACATATTCCCATTATTGTTTCGTTATTACGTAGGAGCGAATCTATTGTATTGTTGATATTTTCGCCCCTACCTTTAAAACATTTTCTATTTTTCTCTTCTGCATTACTTACCCATAATGCATGGTCAACAGTACAACCAAATTTTCTTTGATTTGTTATATTAGTATTTCCTAACTTATTAAAATCCTTAGATAGTTCATTTAAATACCCCCAATCACTATAATCTAATTTATTTAGTAATTTTTCTGTATTAACCTTAATAACAATATTGACCCCGCCTAATAATTCATAAAAAACGTCACGTGCTTTCTCAAATACTGCCTGTTCATTAAATAAAATTATTGATCCTTTATTGTCCTTTCCTCTTATACATACGTTATGACCACCCCAGTTAATATATTCATGCTTAGGTGTATTTATTGGTTTTGCAATAAGAGAAGCACCTGTATAGTTTACTTTATAATTTTTAATATCCGCAACTTCCACCCATTTACTTATTAAGTTATTATATATTAAATTTGTTTGATTACCAGTCGCAGCTGGTAGTTTATCTTCATCTGCAATAACAGACGAATTAGATGATAATTCAGATGATAAAGTAACAAATAATCTGCCACTTTTTTTATCATATGTAAATCTAAATAAACTGTTATTTATTTGTTCCCAATTTATACCTTCATTTCTTGAATATTCTAATATTGGTATATCTTCTACACTAGTTACTCTCATTTGTGCCCCAGGACCAGTAGGGCCCTGGTCTCCTTGTGTACCAGTGGGCCCCTGGTCTCCTTGTGTACCAGTGGGCCCCTGTGTACCAG
>Ga0206125_10000881_pt1 | contig 37503 bp, 40 predicted proteins | sample Helgoland_Spring_4_FD_148598 | JGI IMG/M metagenome (GOLD analysis project Ga0206125, IMG submission 148598) | Pelagic subsurface seawater microbial communities from Kabeltonne, Helgoland, North Sea - Helgoland_Spring_Bloom_20160331_1 | ecosystem: Environmental > Aquatic > Marine > Epipelagic ... | reverse complement strand
GAAAATATAGGTCATCAACTACTGGCTCGCTAATCTGAGTTTCATCATTTGAGCACGAAAAAAGTATTAACAACAAGAAAAACAGAATTTTTTTCATCTAAATATTAATTAATTTTTTAAAATTAATCAATTAAATTGGTGTAGTTTCATTTTTTCAAGTAAAAAATATTCCCTAAAATAAAATTTATTTTAGGGAATAATGCCGTGGAGCAGAGGGGAGTGAAGTCGAACTATTTTGGGGGAGATTTAAAAGTATTTGTTCAATAAAGGATGATATATTTTTGCCAATGGCATGAATAACCTCTCTCTGTTTTATTAGAAGGGTAAATCATCTTCTTGATTGTTATCTTGCGTATTTAAATCCTCATTAGCTTTATACCCTTTTATTAAATAATATTGGCTTTATAGTTTTATTAATCAATATTTCTTATAATCCTCCAATGGAGCCCCATCATCTGCATCGACATCTAGAACTGTACAAGCAATAGCAAAGTATTTTGGTGTAATACCTTTTACTCTATTTTTATGTCCATGGTCATTTAATGAACGTAATTCTGAAAAATCGTCCCAAATATCATTGTTAGTGATGTATTCATTAACTTCCCAATGCTCATTAAAATCCTCTGAAATAAAAATCCATAAATAAGTAAGTAATTGTTCTACCTCTTTTTGAGATAATTCCGAAAAAGCAGCATCGTTAATCTTTTCCGAGTACTCATTTCTAAATTGTTGTGTCATAGTCTAGAGTTATAATATTATTAAATAACTGTTAGCACTTATTCAATTTCATTATCCAAGAAATTTTTACGCTCTGCAATAAAAGCAGTACCAACATGTTGTAACAGCAAGATAAAAGTTGTAGACCTATTTAGTTATTGTGTTACTGTTAGTAAGATATTTAATATCAATGTACAAAAATATAGTTTATAACACTTGTTGTATAACTAATAAATTATGCTAATCTACTATCTAATTTTAAAATAAAAACAGGTATTTAGACAATAATTTAAATCACTACCGCTTAATTTCTTATCGAAACGTAATTTTTATTTTTAGAATAAAAGTCTCTTATGCAATGATAAATGGAAGATTTAGGGTTTAGTAACTGAATGTAGCAATTCTCCATACTTCTTGTTATTGCCATCAATACCCAAGTTGCTGCATACTTTTCTCTGCGTTGATAAGGTGTTAACTGTTCGAATAAATCATTCAATAAATAGTTGTCAGCGTCATCTTCATTTGCCTTTTTTTCAAAGAAAGTATCTAATCTAAAACACATAACAGACCAAGCTTCAATACCCCTACACGAGGCATAATAAATAGAACGAACTGATAAAGAACCAGGAACGGCTAGGTTTCGTTTATCAACGTTACCTGTTGCGTTCCAAAAATAAACTTCAGGTAATTTTTCTTTAGCTTTTGACACCAATTCCCAATGTTTTTTTTGTTTTTCTGAGTCATTCACAATATTGTTATACTCATTTACCTTAACAGATGATGTAACATTAATCACTTCATCAACCATATTTTTATTAGAATCTGAATCTGCTGGTTTTAACAAAATAAGCGATTCATATGAAGTACATCCCTGTCTCTCACCGATCTTATGCAGTTCATCTAATATAGCAACTTGTTCATCAACTTTATTTGTGTTTGATATATAAATATGCCCGTGGTCTTCTGTTTCTAGAGGCTCTATTGTTAAGTCTATATCATACCATTTCGCAATATGATTTACAAGAGCAGCTATAGCAGGTTTCATACGGAGTGATTTACTTTGCTTGGGGTAAATATGATAATCAATTTTTCTGTTCTGAGAAATATGCCAATTGCACAGTTCTGAATACCTAATTAATTGCTCTTTACCACCATTTGCTATTACACAGTTTTCAGGACCGAAAAGATTGAAAAGAATATCACGTTCAAAAGGATGGCAGTCCTGTGCCTCATCGATGTAGGCAATTCTACCCCAACTAAAACTACTAATACCATTTTTATAGCGAGTTTTAAGTTTTTCAAAATCTATTTTCCCATCATTGTTTTTAATTTCTTTTTTTAAATCTAATGTAGTATGAAGTAACTCATATTTACTTTCTACATCCAAGTCTTTTAAGAATTCGTCTAAATTAGTGGTTGCTTGACGTACGCGTCTTAAAACTTCAACATAATCCTTCAAAAAGATATTAGAACTCTCAAGATTTCTTAATCTATTTGTTTTATTATCACTAAAACTTTTAAATAATTTTAAGGTTTCTTTTTGATTAGGTAAAAATTTGTGGTTTTCAATATGTTGAATAAACAGTATTGCTTCTCTTTTTATCCCTTGATTTACTTGCCAATTATTTTGTACTCGCATTTTTAACCAAGATAAGCTTGTATCTGAAGACTTTCTTTCTCTATTAAAGAATGCTTCTATTTCTACCCACCTCTTATCTAAGATTGATGTTAGTTCATTAATTCGTGTTTCTGACATTAGCAAAAGAACGCCTAATTTCTTAGCTACATTATAGAAATATGCGTGAATTGTATAACATGTCGTTGATGCCTTTTTAATATTATTACCAAGGCGATTACTATGACTCTTTAGCTGACTTGCAATGTCATATACTAACAAGTGGTTGTAAGTGAGAAATATACCTTTTTTACCAACTAGACTATTTTTCAACATCCATTTGAGTAATTCAGAAGTTTTACCAGTACCTGCTTTTCCTTTAACCTCAACCAACTTTGTGCCAATAATACTATTAGCTTCATCTTGCTTAACCCCAAATTTACGTTGTATTCTGTCAATTTTTTTCTTAGTAATGTAACCTTCTTCGCTATCTTTTGAAGCGTGTTCAAATATTTCCTTTATGTGATATTCAAAAATAATATCATTTTTTTGCCATTCTTTGTATCCAGACCATTTGTAATAATAATTTTTACTGATTACTTTTTCAATTGAGCCATAGGTTAATTGCTTGCCTATAAATAGGTTATTATCTGTTATAGTTGAATTATTATTCTTTATCCAAATTAATGGGTGTATTGTAATGAACTTTCTTTCTAAACCACATTTGTCTGCTAAATAATTTGTAAGTCCCCATTTAATTTTTTTTGCATCTTCTTGGAATGTTAAGAAATGGTTTTGAATTTCTAAAGTATTTCCTTGATAATTAATTTTCTTATTTTCAAATTCATCAATTACTGAAACGGCAATTATCTGATTTTTCAATTTCATCCAACCATCATTCCCTTTTATTCGGTAGAAATTGTTTTGTTTATCTGGTATTTTAATTAATACAATAAAGTCGATTGATGTTTGAGCTGAAATAGCTACAGGAAACCTATTTAAAATAATTACTTCAGCTTCTTTGCATGTTGCACTTAATTTTTTAATTATGGATTCTTTTAAAACATCATAATCTAAGTTCGCATTAGTTCCATTTATTTTATTGAATTTCAGTTTCATATTTTTTTTTACCAATTTAGATTAATTTTCTTATCTATTAATTTAATTAATAAAGGGCATCTAATATTATATCATTCTTTTTTCAATCTCATAAAGTATTTCCATAACATCTTCAGGGTCTATTTTATTTGAATTCACATCAATTTTACAAAGAATGTTTTCAATTTCTTTTGTGTCAATTATGCCTGCATGAAAATTGATTTCTTCAAGAATATCCTCTCCAATACCTTTAGTGTCAATTATACCTGCGTGTAAATTAATTTCTTCAAGAATATCCTCTCCAATATCTTTTGTGTCAATCATACCTGCATATAAATTAATTTCTTCAAGAATATCCTCTCCAATTTCTATGAAATCAGTCTGATTATTTGTGTTTTTACTTGATGAATTATTTAATGTTTCATTAATAGATTTATCCATTTTTTCTTCTTTTTGATTTTTGTTAATTTCCTTAATAATTTGCTTTTTGTATTCTTTTTCAGTTTCATTAAGAAATTTTTTATCTAAATTTTCAAGAAATTTTTTAAGAAATTTTTTGTTATTTATCATCTCTTTTGAATCGATATTAAGCAATTCTTCTAAATGATTTTTTTTGTTAGCAGCATAATTGTATATTTCTAATATTCTTAGAATATTTAATACTCTAATATTTACATCTTCTTCCAATATTTTATTAATTGCTTTCAGATTTATTGGTTTTTGTGAAAAGTTTGGATTTTTATATCCATGACACAAGTAATTTCGCACCTTATAACATTCATTTATTTCCTCTGATAAATATTGGCTATTTACTAAATTGAAAATTGAAAATAAATGACATTTAAGCTTAAAACTTAACCCATAACTATCTATATGATTTATTGGTTTTTTTTCACTTAAAATTTTTTTAGCCCATTCCCAATTATATTCTTCTGTATTTTGATATCTAGCGTTTAATTTTTTTAATATTAATAAATTTTGATTTTGATACTTTGACGTTAATTTTTTGTAATTATTTAAATTTTCACCAATGTGAAAATTTAGTAAAGTCTCTAAATAAATTATAAACGATCTGCACATCTCATCAGTTTTTTTATCTCTATAATTTTCAATTATTTTTTTAAAATCTTTTTGTAGTTGTTCCTTATATAAGTCATCAACTTCTATATTTTCCAAATATATTTTTGCGATTTCTTCGCTTTTCATCTCAGATGAAATCATTTCTACGATTTTTGTTAGTTTTTTCATTAGGTACAAATTAACGATGAATATGTGCAATCTAATTGCACAGGTTTTTTTCAAAAATATTAATCTTCACATATTAAATTTAATTTCTTTTTTACAATAAAATTTTAATCTATGTATTTTGTAAAAAAAAATCTTTATAGAGTAACTGAAAAAATATAAACTAATTACACACCAATATAATGAAGTATATTTTAAATGTTAGTATTGTTTTTTTATCACCCCCTAATTTTAAATAATTCCAAACCGATTCATGTGCTCACACCTTTTTTCAAAATAAATGATAAGAAGTGTAATATATTTGCACATATAAGTTAATTATGATGTGCAATTAAATTGCATAGTTAAATTATTAATTTGTATTATTATATATATTAATAATCGTACTTATGAAAAAGAATAATATGCCTGGTATTGGTTTTAAAAACATGAAAGTTTTTGAAAAAGAACAGTGGTTTGATTTTAATAAACTAACTCTTTTAACGGGCACAAATAATAGTGGAAAAAGTTCTGTAATTAATACAATGAAATTAATACAAAATAGTATGGTTTCTTGTAACAATATTGATGATTTATTAAGATTAGAAATTAAAGTTGATAGTAATCTAGAAAATAAATATGGGAGCTTATTAAATTTTGTAAACAACAAAGCAAATGGGGATAAAGCAAATAAATTTTCTTTTAGTTTTCAAAGCCATATTTATATTTACAATGTTGTAATAGCTGTTGAGCAAGGCCTTAACTCCTATGGTAGAGTTTATTCAATAGAGGTTTGTGATAAGAAAACTAAAGAAAGAATTTTTATTATTGTACAACAAGATGGTAACAGAAAATTTAGAGACTATACCTTTAATATAAATTATGAATATTTCACCACTAAATTTTTTCATAAACGAGACCAAACAATACTATTTCATCAAAGAAAAAAAGAATTAGACAAATTAGTTGATCAGGTTAATAATAATAACACTGACATCAAAGAATTAGAAGCTTTGTGCAAAAACTTAAGCGAAGAGTTTTCTATTTATTTAACTGTAGATAATGGTTACACATTTATTCTAGATGAAATCCAAGATGATGACACTATTGAGAACCAACCTACAAAAGTATCTTACCATATTCAAAGCTCTTTTGATAAACTTGTTCATGAACAAAATGAATATGTTGAAGAAGTTGGAATTTTATTTTCAAATAATACAAGTTCTCCAGCATTGAAAAATACGGGAAGTAATCAAACCTTACTTACTTTTAAAGGTCCACTTTCTCTTGAAGATACTGAATCAATTGATTCTATTTTCGATTTTTCTTTTTTATGGAAAGATAATATTTCTTTCAAGCATAGATTTATTGAGTTACTGTCAACCTATTATGATGGTGAAACTGATTTTAAGATTTTAAATCATAAATTAAGTAATGATCTTATAAAAATTCTCTCAACCTCTCTTATATCTATGAGAGATAAATCAGAATTCAATCCCTATAATTTATTTTTAGAACTGGTTTATCCAAAAATTAAGTTTTTTGGATTACAAGACACAATCTTTAAAATGAAATATTTTGATGAACAAGTAGCGATTATTACTAATCATCAGAAAACACTATTATCTAAGAATGAAGATTTTTCGAAATTTATTTTGTTGATAGGTGAATTAATTATTGACTTTAGTGATAATAATTATGATAACATTAAAGATATAAAATTTATAAACGACCTGATTTTTGAAAAAATAAATACTGAAATTAATAAAGTATTTAGAGGTGATTTTCAATTCAAAAATGAATATGTGTCCTCAAATAGGTTCTCAATAAATAGATCTTATAGTTTTAATGATAACTCAGATTTTTCTGTCACACTCGGTAACATTGAGAAACTTGGTGAAACAGCAAAAAAGTACAGTTATTCTTTTATAAATAAGTGGATAAAAATATTTGGAATTGCAGACGAGTTAGTCTTAAAACCTATAAATGATACTGGTAAATTTGAAGCTATTCTTGTAAAAGATAGTATAGAAACCTCCTTATCAGATTATGGTCTTGGTACTAATCAATTATTACCTATCATTTTCTCTATTCCAATATACACAGATAATTATGACGATATCTTCCGGGATTACCTTGACCTATCTAGAACCATTGTAATAGAAGAGCCAGAGGCTAATTTGCACCCCGCTTTGCAAAGTAAACTTGCTGATATGTTTGCTGACGCATTAACTAGATTTAATTTACAAATTATAGTTGAAACCCACAGTGAATATTTGATTAGAAAACTACAATATTTATCAGCAAAACATGTACTACAAACTGATGATACCTTAAGTATAAACCCAAATGACATTTGTATATATTATTTTAATTCAGATGAATATGTCACACACAAAGAACCAAAAGTTAAAAATATTCATGTTGATGAATTTGGAGGATTGAGTGATACGTTTGGTAAAGGTTTTTTTGATGAAGCCACTAATTTGAAATTTCAATTAATGAAATTAAATAAATCTCAAAGCAATTAATATGGAGGTTTATATCGATAAAGAATTCCTTGATAACTTTTATTTAGATTTTGATGATGGAGATATTCAAAAGAAACTCAAAAAGTTGTTAATTGAGTATGGCAGTAAACAGGTTTTTATTGAATGCAGTGAGAGTGATTTTATTTCTATGGACAATGAAAATGAAATTTTCTCCAATATATTATCTAGTGGTACAACGATGCTTCCTGTTGAATCCATAAAAAACCACTTGTTTAACAAATCCAATTTCGAACAAACTCTAGTATTTACAAATAAAAAATTAGATTGGTTCAAAGCTGCAGAAAACGAAGGAGCGCTTTGTTTTAGTTTTGATGACTATCAGACAAGAATAAAAAAAATAGTAGACTCTCTACATTTTAAAATAGATTTAAGTGAGGGCTTTCCTGGATGGGATTTTGCATCAGCGTTTAAAAAAATTAAATTTAACAAGATATCTATCTCTGATGCCTATATTTTAACTGATAAAAACAACCAGAGAATATCACAAAATATTATCCCTTTACTCAAAAAATTAATAGGTTTTAATTCAAATCGATTGAATGTAAATGTTTTTACAAAAGATTTCAATGCACCACAACGTAATGAGGCCTCCAAAATTGCTAAAATACGTAGTATTTATAATAAATTTAACAGCAATTTTACTGACTCTAATGCGAAATTTAAAATTATTTCTACGGAATTCCCTCAAACGGGATTTAAATGGCATGATAGATATATAGCAACTAATTTTAGTCTTACTGATAGTAGTGTTGGGTTTAATTTGGAGCCATCTTCACCCTCTGACTCGCAAATTATCTCAGAGACAATTTTTGATTATTATACCTATAAAAGGTTGAAAAATTTATTGCTATATCAATCAAAATACATTTCAAAATTAAATCGTTTGGAAACTTTGAGTTTCAAAATGTTTCCTTGATTACATTTGAATTAATTAAGGAGTTTATTTACTAAATACACATTAAAAATTGTTATTATAATACCAAAATATTCTATGCCTCAAAATAAAAATTTTCAAAAACGCATTACAATTTTAGATGAGTGTTTTTCAAGTAGAACTGGATTCTTTACTCTGGAAAAATTAATAGATGTTGTTAGTGAAAAATTAGACCTAAATGTGTCTAGGAAAACTATCCAAAATGACATTAACTATATTAGGGAAACTATCGAGAACAAGAAAAGCGGAGAAATTGACTTTGATGAATCTCCAGTTTTTTTATCTAAAGTATTTGAAGGAAAGAAAAAAATATTTAAATATTCTCACGCCAATTTATCTCTTGGCAATCAGTTATTGTCCAAAACAGATAAAGAGCAATTAAAAGAAACACTTGCTATTTTATCTAGATATAGAAACCGTGAAGATTTCTTTTGGTTAGATGAGATGTTTCCAAGAATACAATCTGCATTTAATCTTGTACATGAGGACCATAATGGTTTGATTAGCTATCAAAGCAATAGAGATTACAGTGGGGAGTCATTGGTTGGAGAGATACATAATCAATTACTCAGAAAAAAAATTTTAATAATCGAATATAAAGGATTTAGGGATAAATCTAGTTATTTGAGAACAATTCACCCTTATCATCTAAAACAATATAACAATCGCTGGTTTTTATTTGGATTTGAAGAGTCAGATAATTACACAGGAATTACAAATTTAGCACTTGATAGAATAATCACTATTACTGAGACGATTGATGATATAACTCTAAATGTTACTAATTGGGGTGACTTTTTTGACCAAATGATTGGTGTTTCTTTTACGACCAATCAAAAATCAATTGATTTAAAGCTTAAATTTTCATTAAAAAGAATTCCATACGTCTTTACTAAACCTATCCATGGTGACCAGCGCATAGATAAGACAGATCCAGAAAAGAGAACTATTATAATTAATCTATTACCGAATAATGAAATGTACCAGACAATCCTATCATTTGGTAGTGATGTTCAAGTTATCGAGCCTCTTGAAGTTAAAGCTAAAATGAAAGAAATTACAAATACAATGAATGAGTATTATAATTAATTTTGTTTTGATGCTTTGTCTCTATAGTTTTTTCTAATGAATTTGATTAAATTATATATCAGTGTTTCATAACACTTCTTGTAGCAAAAAACAACAAATAAAACGTGCAATGAAATAACGCAAAGCTTATGGTGATTCTATAATCATATGTAGAGCTCATATGATACACCAGGATTGGCATTAGTACAAATAGAAGCGTTATAAGTCGTTTGTCAGCTTTTCTCTTAACTATTTTATACACTATGCAAAATAGATAATAAATAACGCTCAAGCAGATACTTAGGGTTAGTTGCCATATACTTAGTTTAAAACCAAGTACATGTTCCCCCCAATAGTATTTGCAGGAAATAGTAATTGCAACTTCTGCTAACACCACCACAATTATTGGGATTAATATTCCGTAAATACTTAGGTCTTTTAAGGTTTTCATTTATTAACTTTTTTATACTCCCCATCAAAGTATACTCCATACCCGGCATAAATCATGCTGCAATCTTTTGTTATAACCCTAATAATTTCTTTATTAAACTCAAAAAACACCTTACACCGCTCTTCTCCCTCATTATACAATGGCAACTCCTCAACTTCTACTAATATATCATCAGTGTAATATCCATAGTTGTCTATTATTTGAACTAAAAACCTATCCTCAGACATATCACCAGGAAATTTTATTATTTGCTTTGTAAATGTATCGTATGATTTCCGCCATCCATTAAATGAAAATCGGTAGATATCTTCCTTCTTATCAATTTTTTCAAGTGTTAGAATGTTTTCAAACGCTTCGCCAGAAGTTCTCCACTGCCCCTGGTAATTTTCATTTTGCCCAAATACAAGTAGGGGAGCCATTATTAGTGAAATCATGATATTTATAATTATCCCCTTATGTTTATTCCATTTCCTCATTACCATGTCTTGTATTAATAATTTCATCTCTATTCTGTACCTCTTTTTAGTTTTCCAAAGTTGTCTTTGGTGTTTAGCCAGTTGTTTTTAGTAAGTTTTTTATCAGATTCAAATTGGATAGCATCTTCATTTTTTAACGGGTCTTTTTTAACCTGTTTTTTTGAAACCGTTTTAAAACCAAATAATTTTTTGAGCCACATATTTTTTATCCTCATAAAAGTTAATTATTCTTAAATCCTCAAAATTTTATTAAAACTATTTTGTAATCTTATTCATTACATAAACTAACTATTTTTAAAGTTAGATTAATTAAATTAATTTTCTGTTTTTTAATCTCCTAATCTCAATCAATAAAATTTTGACACTCTACTTTACAATAGGATTCATCTATTTACTTCTTCACCTCATTTTTTCAGGATTCAAAAATTCAGTGAAAAAATACTTTATTATGTTATTTGGGTTTCTATTTCTTTGGCCACTAATTCTATTTAATTCTTTAAGACTTTTTTTTAAAGTTGGAAAACATCTAACTCTCAAAGGGAAGTTTCTCCTGTTTTTTCCTGCCAAAGAAACTAGCAAAAGGGATAGAGATACTGATTTTTTTAAACCAGAGCATTTAGAGGGGCAAGAAGGTATAGAAAATTTTGAGGATAACAATGAGCCTTTTTAAATTCAAAGGTTTTACTAGACATTAAGTGTATAGTATGCAATAACCCTAGTGGGCTTTTATCATTTACTCTCCTTATGTTTACGATACATCATCTGGCATACCTTATCCATAGACTCAAATATATCCATATCAAAATTAGATGATTTAGAAATGCTCGTTAATGTTTGTACAGCATTATAAAACATAACATTATCACTTTGCGCAATACGCTCAATAAAGTTTACTTTATTACTTCCTTTAGAAGAACCAGATATAATTACTTCCTGTGTTTGTATGTCTATTGCAAATAATAAGCTTTTACTCATAACTCTTACTTATGTGTTATCGGTGATGATGACATCTACCACTAGAATGTTTTGTTCTGTTTCTACATCTAGCTCCTTTTTTAGTGGTTCCAGAACATTGCTTGGCGGTTGTTTTAGACTGTTTTGTGGTGCTTCCTTTACAACAATTAACCCCCACTTTATTATTATGCACTTTACAATAGCAGCTATTTGATTTACTTCTATTACAAGTCCTGCACAGTAATTGAATATTTGAAACTTCACTACTACCTCCGCAAGAAAAGGGTGATATATGATCATACTCTAAACTAGAATAACTACCGCAGCACTGGCACATTCCGCCATCTCTAGCGTACACTATCTTTTTTGTTGATTGAGATATATAGCGGCTCTGCGCCAAACAATTGGCACTACATAAAATTAGTAAGAGCAGTAGAACTATTTTTTTCATTCAAATCAAATTTAATCAAAAAGCTCCTCATATGTATACTCTTCTTCATGTGGTATATCAATATCAATATCAATTCCGTTTTCAGAATTTATCCATAACTTATGATGTTCATGAAATGTTTGATTAATACGTTTCTCTATTTCAACTTTTAGCTTCTCGATTAAATCAATATTTTGATTAAATGACATTTCTACAGATCCTTCACTCCATAAATCGTGTATCTCAATTTCTGGGCTGCTATTGTTGTCGAAGGTAAAACAACAATACACCTCATCCTCTTTTAATTGAAGATTTTGGTACTGTTTAAATTGATTGATAAATTCTGGTAGATGGGGTAGTAGATGTTCCGCTTTGATTTCTTTGTCACCATATATCCCATTGTATTTCCAACTTTCATTAAAATAAAACTTAAAAATAAGCTCTTGGTTTTCATTTTTAATTAAACAAGAAAAACCATCCAAATTATCCCATTCTATTACTATATCATGAAGATCATATGACCAATCTATTAACTCCTTATGTTTTTTTTCTTTGTTATTAGAATCTAATTTGTTGTCATCCAAATTCACAATCATCCCCCTACCATATGGTGTTATCTCTGTTTCTATTTCTAATTTATGATTAGAACATATTTTTAATAGCGTCTCTTTTTTCATTCAATAAACTTAAAGAATTCTATCTAAAGATACTTAATTTTCGTATATTTGTAAGGCATCAGGAACGTAATTATACGTACCAACCGACTCTCTCGTAGCACGGTGGTTTAGAATGCGGGATCTCTCCAAAATAACGAGCATACCTCATCTCTTCTTGTTGCAATTTAAGTTTAATTTAAATTGTAAAACAATGAAAAAAACAAAGGACATTCAAGTCAAATTCTTCAAGGAAGAACCCATTTTCAATCTTTTTGATACCCAAAGCCTCACGCTGTATCGCCAAATGATGGCAGATAGGTATTCTGGTCTTCATAACGAGGAAGAATGAGCGTTTCTATAAGCGGTGAACTCGTCTTTAAAGTGACTTTCGATCAGCACGGGTTCCCAGCTAGTATGTATACAAGAGCTGCTATTATACACACATGTGCAGGCCAGATATATGCCAGGTCTCCATTTAGTAATAGTGGCAAGCCCTCTAAGCTTGATAATTTTAAAGTTGAGCTGGTCTCAAAAAAAACTTATTAGCAGGCTTTGGCTTTTGTAACCATTGAACTAAAAAATAAATTAACAAACTAAAAAAACAACAACAATGGAATATATTTTAATAAACAGAGAAGGGGATGCAAAAATTATTGCAGACTACAAAACAAGTTTTGAAACCTACACACTACAAAAGCTCGTAGATGCCTATAACAAAGAGGCTGTGTGTGGTATTGTTGGAGTACACAGGCAGGCTTTATACCTAGCAGCGCTTAGGCAGGAGTTTAAAGAGCGTTTAAAAGAAAGCCCTGTATATTTACTAGAACATGTTTTGGGCCTTGTAGGGCCTATTAAAATCGTTAATGGGAATATTGTGATAAAGGAAAGTTTTTACGAGTAGTATAGTACCCCAACTTGCAGTGTTGCCAGCTGATTCCGTATCGCCATTAAAGTAAAGTGATGTTATATCTAGCTTCATAATTGATTAAATATTTGTTTAAAAATTTTCCCTGTAAGACTCACATCCCAACCATTACCAGCTCTTTTACAGATTTGTTGATAAGATTGATTTCCAAAATTAAACTCCCCATCATCAAAGCCCATGAGCCTGTAATGTTCTGTCATTGATAATTTACGTACAATAAACTTTCCCTTTTTTGGTGGGTGTACAACACGTAATGAGTTATGATGAGGTTCAGTTATTGTGATTGATGTGCCATCATGTCTTATTTTTTTATTATATATATCTAGACATAGAGGCTCCTTTACATTAAAATCTACCTTATGTAATTCTTCAAGCCTGGCAATTTGTTTTTCATTTAAAAATATATCTTTAGAAGGTTTTTTATCTAAAAAGTCTTTAAACCTTTTTTTTAATTCTATTTTCCCAGGATCAATATTAAATTCTTTGGGAAGTTCTCCAAGATAAGCGTAAATCCATACTCGCTCTCTATTTTGAGGTATACCATAATGTTTTGTATTCATTAGTTTCCATACAACACTATAACCAAGTTTTTTGAGTTCGTCTTGGATTTTTGAGAAAGTGTCTTTGTGTCTTTTAGTTATTAATCCTTTAACATTTTCAAGTAAAATATGCTTTGGTCTTTTGGCTTTACAAATTCTAATAACATCATAAAAAAGAGTTCCTCTAATATCTAACTCCCCTTTCCCTAGACCAGCAGAAGAAAAAGGTTGGCACGGAAACCCGCCTGTAAACATATCAATATCAGGGATGTTATCTGTATTAATTTTTGTAATATCTCCATAATTTTTTATCCCGGGGTGATTTAATTCAAAAATCTCAGAAGCAAATTTATCGTTTTCAGAAAAACCAATAACTTCAAATGGTAGTCCAGATTTATTTAACCCAAAAGATGCTCCACCATAACCAGCAAATGCTTCAAATACTTTTATTTTATTTATCATAATTAATTGAAATCTAGAAGTAATATTAGAGACTCTAAATTAGTAATATTTGAAGAATTTACTTATTTGTTTTTAAATAAGTTTTCATTGTTTTATTAAATAAAAAATATATTTTAATTTGTCACATTAAAAATAAATTTATGAGTAAAAATGGTATGAGTAGTGGGCAGGCAAGATCAATAAAATTGTCAGGTGATAGATTAAGGAAGCATTTTTATAATCAATGTACAGATTCTGATGGAAATATAAAAAAAGAAAATTTAATTGGTTTGAACAATCAAAATATAGAAGGTTCTTATGTCTTAAAATCCGGAAAGAATTGGCAATTTCATTTAGGTAGTTTTTTGCCCTACACAAAAAACTGGGGCGTTCAATTTTTTAATCAAGGTAAAATTGTAAAGTACCAACTTGAGAGTAATGATATTTTTTTTGATTTTCGTAGTGAAACTTTTTTGAGAACTTTTATGTTAAAAGGTCATTTCTTTGTTGTTTACGATACAACAAATTGGCTGATTTTTGATAGTCAAGACATTATTGATTTAATGCAAGATCCGAATATTGTTAAATGGAGGATTCTTGACAGTGGTAGGGTAAAGGGGGATTTTTATGAAAATGATTCAAAGCGAACTATTTTTACACTTGAATATAGAGCTGAAATACACAAAAAACAATTTGTTTTTGGAGCCCATGGCGGTGGTGCTGGAGAAAAGTTGAAATATTATTTAAAAGAATATTTATTTTACATTTCTATTCCTGTTGCCTACGAACATTGGAAGTAGTGTCAGTAAACTCAATTTTTTGTTCATTTCTAATGTTAATGTCGTATTTTATTTTATCTACCCTTAAGTCTTCTCCTTTTTTTAGATAAGGGAAATTATTTGATTTGGTGTCAAAAACATTAATACCCAACAAATTAACCTTAATAAGATTCGAGTAATTTTTAAAATAATCATATTTAACCTTATTTGTTTTTTCAATTAAAATATTTGCAAGATCTCTATCATTTAACATTATTATTATCTCATCCATAATTTTCCTTATTGTTAAACCAGTATCACTTGGAAGAAAATCACATACCACCATATGTTGATTTTTTAGTGAATTGTCTAATTGCTCTACAGAGCTTATAGAAATCCAATCTTTAAAGGGCTGAATTCTAGATTTGACTTCTACTCCAAATTTATCGCTGAAAATAAAATCTATTTTCGAACCTTCAGGCCCCTGCCAGTTGTTAAGTTGATTAGATTTCGGAAATTCTTTAATTAATTTTTTTAAAATATAGAGTTCTCCAATTAGACCAATTTGCTTTTCCATTGATAATTCTAATGATTTACCGTTGGAAAAATAAAGCCAATCATCAATATATTTTTTAATATCTAATGGAGATGCTATTTCTTTTTTTGATAATTCGAAAAGCACATATTCAATTAGTGATGCAAATACCTCTAGTTCCGCATAATTATTTACTTTTGAGTTAATAACAACAAATAATTCTGCTTTGCGCTTCACTGTTGAAAGAGAGAATTTTTCGTATTGTTTGTTTATTTCCTTTCCCTCTAGAAAAGATATTTCAATACCAAAATCTAATGATGTGCTTCCACAAAATAAATCTATTAAATATTTTTTATATTTAAGTTTAATTTTAGAAGCCAATTGTAATTTCTTAAACTCTTCAATTATTTTCATCTCTTAGTTCTTCTGAGTATTCATTAATTAATTCTTCTGTAAAAACACTATTTGCTAACACTGAAATATAATCTATATCATTATCTGATCCCGGCATTGAAATTGACCAACCCCATAAATTTTGATCTTCAAATATTTTTAGATTTAGTTTATCATTTTCTTTGGGTTTTATAGGAAAAATTAAAAGTAACGGATTTTTTTTCTGAATTTTTCTCTTTTCTCTGGCTGTTATTCGATCTTTTTTGTTTTTGTAATCACCATTTAAGAACCTATATTCATGCTGAGGTATGCTCAGTTGATTTTTCGGGATTTTTAGATTTATGCCATCAATAGTTTCTTCTAGACCCCTTACAACTTTTTTGTAAGTTTTACCATTAATACAAACAACTTCTTTTGAAACACCTGTTACTAAGCTTACATCCCACTTTAATAACTTATTTTCAGGTTTTGATAAAAACTCTAATATAAATCTTAGAGGTAATTTTGCGCTTGTATTGCTTATTTTTTGATTAGGTAACTTGTATTTACTTATAAAGTTATTTATTATATCATTTGGCACATCCAAAAAACCTAATAAGTTATCCTTAGTTTGGTCTACAAACAAACCAGGATAAGTAGAAGGATTATAATTAATACAATTTTTTGATTGGTGCATATTATCAATAAAGGATAATACAAGTTCATTGTTCCAAATTGTAGCCTCTTTATTGTTTAAAAATCGGACGGTCTCCATATTTCTTGCATCCAAAGATAATTTTAGAGTTATTTTTTGTGCCGATTTACTTTTAGCTCTTGATAGAACATTTAGGCCTTGGCGTGATTTCATATCTCTTACAGCTTCCTCAATTACAACATTTGGATGTCTGCGAATATTTAAACCAAAATCTTTAGGTGATTGTCCAAGTTGTTTCATTTCCTCAATCTGTTTGAGTAGGTCTATGACTGATTCTTCAATCAATTCAAATCTATTTTGAATTGTAGGAGTAGTATATACACTTAGATAAGTTAAAATATTTTTTTTATGTCCAAACCAACGCCCCATTTGCATAAGTGTGTCAAATGTTTTTGTTGTTCTCAAAAATACAGATGTAATTAAACCTTCAATAGTATAACCTCTTGAGAGCGATATACCACCAACCAAAATAGAATTTCTTTTCACATTTTTTTTGTAGGTAAGTGGTATTTTTGTTTTTTGATGTATATCATAAATGCTTGTAATAGCAATAGTTTTTTCAAGTTCATTCCAGAAATCTAAAATCGAATTGAATGGTTCAATATTATTTTCTGCCATTTCTCTAATCAATAAGAGCCAATCATCACTAACCTTATTCATGGAAGAATTTCGTATTATCTTATACAATTCTTCTATAAATTCATTTATCAATGAACTGAGCTCAATATGCCTGTCTGTAAACCTTGACACATTAAATAACATAGATAGATGATCCATTTCTGGTTTTTCTTCTCTCAAACAAGTAGCGTCAAATAAAAATCGGCAAATAGCATGCTTTGCGTAAATTGGTAATTCACAAAATTTATCATCTTTTTTTGCAGTAAAGACAAATTTTAATTCTTCCTCAAGTGCTTCATAATCACTGAAAACATCCAGAGAATAAACGTCAACAAAACTTTGAAAAAGTGTTTCTCTAACTCCAACATAAGAACTTGGTTTGTCTAATGCCCATATAAAACTTTTTGGAAACAAATCTGACCCATAGTCTTCATTTGTTCCTCTGTGGTCTATTAAAATATTAGCAAAAGGTGTTGCTGTAACCGCTAGATAAGTTGATACGTCAAACGAATTTAAAATATCTCTAATACCTCTATTTATTGCAGTTGGATCTTCTTCTATTTTTGTATTAACACTAGCATAATCACTTTCATCATCAATCAATAACACTGCTTTTTTTAATACACCACCTTTTCCTGCCTGACTCTCTAGCCATTTCTTTAAATTTTTTAGCGGTGTCACATTTTTCTTTACAACAGCAATTACTGGGACTTTTGTATTTTCTAGTGTAACACCATTAAGTTGCGCATTTGCTATTTTTTTATTGAAATCTGAGTCCGTAGAAGTAAGACTTATTGGCTTTTTTTTTGCTATTACGCCTACTAATCCCTTTCCTATTAAATCATGATTTAATCTATTTTGAGTTTGTTCTCTTAGAATATTTGTTGCACCAGCCAAAACGATTATCATGTCAAAACCAGTACCCATAGCAGCATTAGCTACACTGGCATAGTTAAGTGTTTTTCCAGATTGTACAAACCCAAAAACTAAGCCCCGTATATGTTTAATATTTTCCCTGTAAGGTGAGCCACAAAGATTCAAAATTGATTCTGTATCTTGTTTTAATGTGTAGTTAACTTGTGGTCCTAATTTTTCTTTGTAAAGATCACTAAATCTTTCACTGTAATATTTTTCATAGCCTTCAGTAGTTTTAAATTTAGAGAACCATTGTTTATCGTATTCTTCTGTGTTATCCTCAAGTCCAAAACCTGGTGAATATTTGACCATTATTTCCTCAAAAAGTGTCTTTGTGATGTAATCCCATCTAATGTTTTGTGTGTTCTCTTTAGCAGTGGGTTCTAGCATTACCTCTAAACTCTCATATGGTAGAGATTTCCATTTTTGAACCTTATCTAAAACATCTGATTCTTCAGGTAGTTCAAACAAATCATTGGCTTCATGTTTGTCAGCAAAATTCTTCTTTATAAAACTTATGATTTTTGATTCAAGACTCATATTTGTGTTTTAAATTTTTTAATTCTTCATCAGTAATTAAACCACAATCAAACATTATTTTTGCAGTTTCTATTTTCTTTTTGTTTACTTCTGTATTATCAACTTTATTTAGATTTAAATAATACATTAAACTCTCATAGGGTAAGGTATTTTGTATCATTTCAAGCAGTTGAGTCAATTTAATTTCTCCTTTGTGATATAATTTTATTGCCTGACTTTTTTTGTTTAGCTCAAAAGTGATTTTACCATTTTCATTTTTCTCTAAATACCATAGATCTGATACATCTTTAAGTGATAGTTGAGCTCTTTTTTTATAAGGTTTTCTGGCAATTTCAGTATAATTTAATATTGTATTTCTTAATACAGTTCGTATTTTTTTATCTGTTATGGAAATTTGACTTTTTTTAACTTCAATATTAAAAAGTTCATCAGCATTATCCTCACAAAATACAGCAACTCTAAACAAGTCATTAATCCTTAGGTTGCTTCCTAATCCTTCCCAACCAGACCAGGCTATTAGTCTGTTTTTTCGATAAATATATAAACCCGGTCCCATTCCAATCTCGGTGAGTTCATTCTTGAGTCTTTTGTCTTTTGGCTTTAACTTGCTGATGTGTGGTATTTGATGTGATTGTATTTCTAGTGTTATATTATCAATATATATGCTATCAATATTACTATGATTACTTGCAATATTATGCGAAAAAAAAGGATCTATGGGGTTTATCTCTTTGTCATTAATATAAAATTTAACTCCTTTAATAAGATTATATGCTACAGATATGTGGGTTCTCATTTTTGATAATATTTCGACTTCATCAATATTTTCACCCTCTAAGACATCATATAAAATAACCTCGGTTCCTTGTTCTTTAGGCTTTAAAAAAGATAAATTTTCTTCTTGAAGTAACCATTTTCCTTCAACTCTAATATAATTAAGATCCCAAGTAAATGAACAGACGCTTTGTTTCTTTGTTTTTGAAATTACTGAAAATTTATCTGTTTGAGAGAAAGAGGCAAGCTTCATTCCAAGACCAAACTTTCCAAGGTCACTATCTTTTCTCTTTAAAGTTGGGTCCGATGATGCAATTCTCATTGCTTCGATTAAACCATCTCTATCCATTCCACAACCATTATCAGAAATTACAACATTTAAAGACTTCTTTGAGTCTTTAGTATATTCAATCCAAATCTTTGTAGCTTTAGCACTAACTGAATTGTCTATTATGTCAAGAATTGCTGAATAATGGTTATAACCAATATTTTTAAAACTCTTTGTAAAATTTGATACATTTGGATCACATTCAATTGTTTTTCTCATATTTCTTGAAATCCTTCTTTAATTGCTTTGCGTAAATATTCAACTATTATTTTTGCTTGTTTTTCTGAAGGATATCCAATTTTTCCTTCATACCAACTTTTTAATATAGACATGCCTTTATCAGTGATGCCTGGTGCATATTTAGAATTATAAAACGCTATAAGTTTTTTTGGGGTTTTAGTTCTTGATAACTCAGTAACTTTTATTTGATTATTTAATCCGGTGTCAACTTTTTCTAACTTTTTACTTTCTGATTTTTCTAATTTTTCTTTTTTTATAGATGTAAAAGTATCTAATAAAGGTATTTTTTTTACATTTCTTGATAGTTTTTGGATGCCCTCCCAACATATTGGTTTTTTACAATAAGTGCCAATATTTGTATTACCCTCAGGTGGATTTAATAACTTGTGATGCACTTGTTCACCGATTAAATCTATAAAATCCAAAAGCTTTAAATCTATTTCCTGTGTGTCCCATATTTTATTCCAATTCATGGCTAAATTGTTATTTCTTAAAATATATGACAAAAAGGATATGATGTAAGGAACTGTTTGTGCTCTATAACCATTATACCAGGATGCATTACTAACTAATTTTTGTATGCATCTGAATAAAATAAATTGACTAACAAACTTTTTGAATAAGTATTCATTACAGTCCGTATCTCCCTCATCATATAAATCTGACACTTTAAAAGCAAATTTCGCAAAACATTGTTGAGCTCCTTTTGATACTTCATATGGAAAAAGCTCCCATGATAAATTGGCTTTAGCTATTAAAATTTTATCTATAACTTGATCTCTAGGTTGTTCAAGCGAAAATTTTCTTTTAGTTGCACCGCTCATATACATTTGGTCGTTTATGTATTCTCCTTTTACTCTTTCGTAAAACCATTTTGATGACGTTCCTGAAACTCTAATTATTTTTGATATTTCTTTAAACCTTCTGTGAAAATATGTGTTACTAAAAAAATCACTCTTATTTACTTTATTTTGTGTGTTTGCATATTCGGAAATTTTTGAGACATAATTTGTATAGTTTTCCCTATCATGTATGACTGAAAGCTTAACTTGGACAAATACATTTTCTATGTTTAAATTATCTTTTCTAGCTTTATATATTGTACTCATGGTTTGCCCACCATTAACTATTTGAAGATTTTTAATATTGCTTATAATCCCATTATTGAATTTTATATCTGAAGCTGTTCCACTTAATCCATTGTTGTAAGCAAAAAAGAAAATTTTGTTATCAGAGTTTATAGTGTTGTATATTCCTTTATTGATTTTACCTCTAAGAGATAAAAAAGTACGAACATTGCTCTCCAAAAGTCTTTTGCCATATTCATCATAATATTGAACAAGATCTTTACCTGAAATTGATGTTAAGTAAGAAGTGTAATAAGGGTTTTCAATAACCTTAATACTTTTTAATGAACAATTTATTTCAATGTTTTGTTGGTCTTGATCAGTAACTAAGCTTCTGTAGGCATTAAGATCAATTAATCTTTCAATTACTTTTACATCATTAATTTTTATTTCTAATTCTGTGGGTGTTCTTGATGTATAAATGCTATTAGTTAGCTTCCAAATTGTCAGTGATTTAAATTTTTGAGAATTACCACACAAGTCATTAATGAATTCAGTAATTGGGTTACTTGCATCAAGTTCGTCTTTTGAAGGTATTAGGGTATCAGCTATCAAATCGGTTAAACCTTTAAAATAAATATCAGTATCCTTTTGATATATTTTTTCTGGTTCTAATGCTGATTTAAACACAGTGACATATAAATTCAAAGCTCCTCTTTCTAAGTCTCTTGAAAAAGCTGAAAAATTATATCCATTAATACCATATTCAATTTCTATCTCATCATCTACAATTTGTCCAGAATTTTGAAGAAAATCCGAATATATATAAAACAAAGATTGTTCCGATGGCCTATTATAGGCGTCGTTTTCAAGTTTTATTTGATCTAATAAATCTTTATTAAATTCTTCTATTGTCATTTTTTGAATATTAAATTAATGAAACTTTTACTTCGGGGTTTCAATAAAGTTTGTTTTAACAATAAATCTAAACAAAAAAATAGAATTTTCACATTTAAAATACAAGACATTACAATGTCGTATAATAGATTTATAGACACCCTTTATAAAAATAGATGTAGGCAAAGAGTTTAAATTTGTAAATTGTATTACAAGAATATTATAACCAATGCTTTATGCGTAAATAAAGTGAGATAGTAGGGTAGGAGAGATTTAAGATCCCTGAGGCTCCAATGTTGCAAATACAATTGCCAGGGCCTTGCAGCCCTGGTGTCTAAAAACAAAAAAATCCAATCAAGCAAAAATGCTTGTTGGATTTTTTTAGGTTTTTACCCACGTTGCAATTGTAAGTGTCGTGGAGCCAAGTGGAGTGAAGTCGAACTATTTTGGGGAAGATTTAAAAGTATTTGTTCAATAAAGGATGATATATTTTTGCCAATGGCATGAATAACCTCTCTCTGTTTTATTAGAAGGGTAAATCATCTTCTTGATTGTTATCTTCCGTATTTAAATCCTCATTAGCTTTATACCCTTTTATTAAATCAACTATCGCATTTTCATTCTTCATTGATTCTTCTAGAAACACAACAAGTTCTGGGTATTTTGATAGTATATCGATTACCTCTGCTATTACGCCAGTATATACCGGATAATTAGCTGGGGTTTCATCTGGCACTGGAATAAGGTTATGTTGGTTTGTTCTTTCACATTCATCCTTAAAAAACCCTAGGCATCTAAATTTGTGAGGAACCATTTCAAGTTCGAAAAGATTATTCTTATAAATGAATGATAGCGCAACAGGGTCATCTTGGATTTCAGGAAAACCACCAGTTTTATCAAACAAAAAACTCATTAAATAATGTCTCGATTTGTAATATTTTGTTGGAATTTCTCCGAACCAATCTACAATTTCTCCCCCAAGGTATCCAATCAAATCATCTTGATCTACTTGACCCTTATCTAGTATTTCATATAAATAACGCGATGAATCTTCATTTTTGATTGAACGCCAACCAGAACCTGCATATTTTGCATCTTCATAAAGTCTCTTCAAATCTAAACTATTTATTAACTCATCAATATCATCTATGTTTGCAGTTGTCCCTCTACTTTTTAGTTGTTCCCAACTCTCTGTAAATGCTTTAATCCAAGGTGAATATAACTTACCATCTTTTGTCCTTGAAACTTCATTGTCATTTTCTAAAATGAAACATAAAAATGTGGTCAAATCCATTGGTACTGTTTCTTGGAGTTCAAAAAAGGTGTTTTGAATAAAGAAGAACTTTTCTCCTGGGTTTTTGGGATGGTTAATGCAGTAAAAAGTATGTGCCATGACTCAAAAATTAATTAGGTTAAAATTATTACAATGAAAACAAGTTTAAAGATACATGCTTACTTTTTATTTTCTTCTGTAGATAAGATATTGTCGTTTCATATCATGTAACATTTTAAATTCTTTGAGTTGATACCCCACTATATCTTCAAAAATCTTATTGCCCTTAACTAAAACCTCTACATCACCAAAATTAATTCCTGGACTAAAAAGAAACTTTTCTGGTTTTACAAGGTTAAGAATATCACTTTCTATAACTTGATCAAAATTTCTTAGTCCAGGATGACGTGATATAATTAACGTATGTAATGGCTTTCTTAATCGCTTGGGTGGTAAATCGTTAAAGGTGTCATGTATAATTATTTCATTAATTATTTCTGTAGAAAATACATTGATATCTGTATATAGCCAAGAACCTCTATTTTTTTTTTTAAATAATCAATCCACTTTTGATCTTGACATGCAGCAGCGCCTGGATACCAAATTTGTTTTCTGTTTGAATGAGTTACTTTATTCATAAATCTTTCATTAATTCGTTTATAAAATCATCATCTCTCGGAGCTTTTTTATGAAAATTAAAGTTCTCCATTTGAGTTTTATCTACCACATGTTGCCAAGTAATTTTATCTAGAATTCCTTCATCTTTATCTAGCACATATTTATGGTTAGTTTTTCTGTCAATTTTTGTGAAGTGAAACATATTCATGAACACATTAAACTCATTAACTGAAATATTTATAAAAGCAGTTTCTGAGGTCAAACCTCTTCCTTGCATAATTTGCTCACAGCCTCTCTTTAATACCTCTAAAGTTGTATTTGAATATTCTTGTTTAGGAGGCAGGGCGTCCTTAGCAAAATATTCTTCAGGTCCTAATTCCAAAAATAACTCCGCCTTTGCGAAAATGTAAGCGAATCTATTATTTATTGCTAGTAGCTGTTTTTCTTCTGTCCACGAGTCTAGTAACTTATCTAATTTATCATTCATTTGTTATTTTTTTTAAATTACCCTAAACTAGTTTTTTAGAACACAAATCTACACTATACACAACTTAATTTTTTTATCCTAGAGCCTCAATAATTTAATCACTTTAGGTAATTTATTTGTAAATTATTGGATCACATTAAGAAGGACTTTGTTTTTGCGCGATATAAGCTGGTTGCTTGAAAATAATTGCAAAAGTCAAAACAATTAAAATTAACTATATTTGTTTTAAAACACTAATTAACATAAATAATATGAAAATCACATATTTCTTTGCTAAAAATAGTACTAAAGTTTTAGTTATGGAAATAATATAAAGCAATTGGAAAACAATAAATTTATAATCTTATTACATGAAATTATTTAATAATATTCTTGTTGAAAAAACACCAGATATAATAGAGCTTCGGGCATATTTAGCTCAATTTATTGGTTGGAATGATAAACGAGATTTTATACAATTAAGTAATGATATAGAAAATCACATAAATAATAAAGTAACTTTTGATTGCGATATGTTTGATTTCATTTTAAATGATATCGAATTTGTAAAAATCCAAGAAGTTTTAAAAAAATTTAAAATACTACCAGAAAAAATTTATTTTTTTATAACAGATAGAAATGATTATACTGAACTGTTTTTTGAAAATCTTAGTCCAAATACATTAAATACAGAAAAATTATCCACTAGTAGAAATAACGACAATATTGATAATGATTTGGAAGATGATGATTTTATGGATTATAGATTTATGCCTACTGATATCCCTAATCTGTACAATAAGATTCATCAATTTTCACTTGAAAACGATTTAATGGTGATGGAAATGATTCCAGGTCATTGTTATGAAATTTATGACACTAAAGGGAATAACATTTCTCGTTTTTTTATTGAAAATTTACCTTCTTCAGAATCATTTCATTTGGAATCCCATAGGTTTGCTTCTGTCAATCTAGGTAATAACAATACAATTTTAATTGAATTTGGAGGAAGAATTGAAAATTGGGTATTATTTGAAAAGCATAATAAAGAAATTAGAGTAATAGAAATTTCAAACATTAATGCTCACAGTTTACCAAAACATTTCAAATTTCTAGACTCTAGTGAAGCCATACAAGAGTATATCAAATGAGTCATGATCTAGTTACATTAAAAAAAGAATTTATTACAAATTTTATTTCAGATGGTTTCAAAATTTTCCCATGTGATTTAAATAAAAAGCCATTAATAGATGGATCTAATCTAGTTTCTTTTTCTAGTATTTATATAAATAATTTGCTTAAGGATGATACTCTAACTTGGGAAAATGCAATGAGCTTAAATAATGGTGTTATTTGCGGTAATAACAGCAAATTAATCATTTTAGATATTGATAAAAAATCTGGAGGTCTTTTTCAGTGGTATAATATTTTGAAAAGGTTTAATAATTTACAGGATATTAAAACTTTCAAAGTAAGAACGACGAATAAAGGGTATCATTATTACTTCAAAATTGATGATGCTTGCTTATATCAATGGCAAACCCATTTTAATTTGAATCTATTAAATAACTTTCTAACTGGAATTGATTTAATAGCCAACAATGGTTATGCAATATTACCATATTCAACTGGAACAAATGGTGAAATATACACGCCTTTAAATTATCACTCTGAAAAATCAATAAATAATCAAATCTCTATAATGCCTCTTTGGTTAAAAGATTTATTAAATGTTCATATTAAAAATCTGTAAAATAAACTTACACACAATCCCTCTATTGCTCCATAATTGGTTTAATCCAAAGAACGAAAGTAGAGTACTTCATATTTAAAGTAAAACCTTCTTTTTCTTTTGTGGTGTCACCACAGCTTACTGCACCTACTGTAGACCCATTACCCAACATAGCGCTGTTATGACCTTTTGAGCTTTTCCAAGAGTATAGTATTAAGTCAGATATTTCATCTATTGAATTATCAGTATGATTAGTTGACACGGCACTTACATTTTCATTACCAATAATCCAATTATCAGCCTGAAGGTAGAAGTAAAAACATGGATACGGTTAAGAAGTGCTTGTAGAGCTTATAATCGAGAATTTAAAACTAAATCATAACTTAAGGGTTATAAATAAGAAGAATTAGTTCGCTTCACCCCATACGACCAAAGTGAAGTATCTAAGATTATATGTAGAACCGTTCCAGTTTTCTAAATCCATCCCAACACCCGAACTTACACCCCCTACTGTAGCATTTTTATTTAACAAAGATTCATTATGAGGTGCGGACGATTTCCACATTTCTACTGTTCTATGAGATATTTCTTCTTCCACTTCTGTACCATCATCAGAGACATATCCAATATTTTCATTACCTAAGACATAACCTTTATTTAAACGGTCCCACCAATTAGGAGTTTCACTATCTTCTTTATGACATAACTCATTATTCTTAACCATATATTCAGTGTGAACTACAGTTGATTTGTAAGTTGCGTCATCCCACTTTAATCTATGCCTACCATTTTCAACACGGTAGTCATTAATTTTTTGAAATACTAACAACTCTAAATCTGTCTGTGAAAAGACGTTTAATGTTAAAAACACAAATAATATATTCAATATCGTTTTATTCATTCTTTTGCATTATCTAAAATAAATAACGCATCTGCAGAGTACTTAATTGTCATAAAGAAAAAACCCCTACTAAATAAATAGCAAGGGTTGTGTTTTAAATTATCTAGTAAATCTAGTTGTTGCTACTTATCCATCTTAGAAATAATTGCTAAGAGTGGTATTGTTGGAGTGCATAGGCAGGCGCTCTATCTATCTGCCTTTAGGCAGGAGTTTAAAGAGCGTTTAAAAAAAAAGCCCTGTAAATTCATAATCTTCTCGAAGACGATGAAAATCTCCATCCCAATTTGGTTTGGTGGAAGTGTCTGAAGGATTCATGGGTTGGGTTGAATTTTTATGGTCTGCCTAATCAAAATTTTCAACAATATTATTTTTCCAGTTTCTACATGCCTCAATAATATTCATATAAATTTTTTGAAGCGGATAATTGTTTTCAACCCCTATCTTAATTACTTGTCCTATTAATGGGTAAAATTCATATTTATTATTCGAGTTTATATCTTTTTTATATACTTCTTTTAGTTGAAAAATAATCCAACTTATTTCATAGCAGTGAGCACTTCTAATAACTATGTCTTGAGGGTATTTTTTGTGGTGATTTGCACCGTAGGGGCTATTATTTTCGGTAGTTATAATAAGATTTGCACCAGTAAATAATTCTTTAGATTTAGGAACATTATTGTCTTGCACTAAATTTTCTAGGTTTCTAATTAAAATATCATATTTATCTAATAAATGTTTTACAATGTAATCCAGAACTGGGTTAGAAGCTTTTACAATTCTGTCATCATTTAAATCACCTGGGCCTTTTTCACCATGAAAAATATTACAACGTATTTGATATAGAACTTTTTGAATTGTAGTTAAATTATTTTTATCTAGTAAAACTATAATATTTTTATCAGACATTTCCTCGGTACTTTTTTGATTGCAAAACTCATTAAATAATGCTGATTTAGACATATTTATAACATAAGCCTCACTATTAAATTTTGTTAATGCTTTTCTTAAATTCAAATAATCAATATCTGGAATTTTAATTTCATTTTTATGAGTATCTGAAAATTTTTTAAAAACTAAATCTTCAGTATATGTTTCCTGTATATACACACACAGTCGCTCTGGAAATTTTATATCAACTTCTAGCTTATTATTTTTTTCAATAATTTTAGCTTCCTCGGCAAATATTGTCCTTTCTTCATTAACTTTTGTTTTTAACTTAACCAATTTAGATTTACCAGTATCAATATTAACTCTTTCTTTATTGGCATAATCAGAGTAAAGGTGAACGCATATTGCATTAAGGCATATCCAATTTGATATAAACTTCATATACTCATCATCTGAGTTTACTGAAAGTTGATGCCAGGAGGATATAAGTTTTACTTGTTTGTCGTCAAAATATTTCATGTGCTAAATGTATGAACTAATGTTTATACTTCAGTAAAAATCTAAATAAAGTATTTTAATGAAGCCTCTATTTTTGATCAAATAGATGTTGAGAGCTTAGCACTATTTCGTGAAATGATGGCCGACCGGTATTGCTCATTGCATGATGAGGAGGAGTGAAATATTGAAATTAAATTGATCATGGAATACATTTACATAAGTAATGGAAATGATTAAGCCTTTTTTAATTTATTCATTTGTATTATAGAGTTTTAACTATAAATCTTGTAGTTTAATTTTTCTCCACTTTGAACCATCTAAACAAATATATAGGTAATCATTGTCAAAAAAAGTAGTCCCAATTTTTGCTTTCATTCCTGCTGAAAACGTACCTTTTGGAAGTTTAAAAGGCGCTTGTTTGGTCACTTTAGAATTAAAGTTTACTTCATGAGAAATTAAGTTTTCATATAGTATTTCGAATAATAAATATCCAGATTTACTGCCATGGGCACCAAGTACAAATTGATTTTTATCCTTTCTATACTCAAATGTAAGTACAGACTTAGATTCTCCTTGCTTCTCAAGATGGCCCTTTATTCTTCCGGTTTCAAGTAAGTTCCACTTAGTTTTTGAGATAATGAAATTTATCACATCAGACATTAAAAAAAAAGTATATTTTTTTTCTTTATCATTATAACATAAAAGACTACCCTTTCCTAAATAATTGTCCCAAAATGAATAATTTTTAAGTATCTTTTTTTGTTCATCAAAAGTTAAATGATGGATAACCTTAGTTTCGTTTTTTGATGTTTTGGTTAATTCAATTTTATCTAAAGGGCTTAGTTCATCAATTCTACCTAAATGAAACTGCCAAGTCTTCCCACTTTTTAATGAAACTGAAAAATCTTTTAATGAATCAAATTTTTCTTTTAGTTCTTTTTTATATGTTTCATTACTTATGTAATTATCTGCACTTGCATCAGAGAAATTTGTATCTCTAGAATCTTTATTTCCAAAAAATGCATTGAAAGTTCTTTCTTCTGCATGACCAAGTTCTTTTTTTTGACTAGCCTGTTCGGACGACATTTTACCCATAGCTATTATAATTGATTAAATATTTTTTTTAGAATTTTCGATGTTAAACTTACATCCCATCCATTTCCAGCTCTTTTACAAATCTGTTGATAAGATTGAGTTCCAAAATTAAATTCACCATCATCAAAACCCATAAGCCTATAATGTTCTGTCATTGAAAGCTTACGAACAATGTACTTTCCATCTTTTGGAGGATGAACAACGCGCAATGAGTTGTGGTGAGGTTCAGTAATTGTTATTGATGTACCATCATGCCTTATTTTTTTATTATAAATATCTAAACATAATGATTCTTTTACATTAAAGTCAACTTTATGAATTTCTTCAAGTCTTGCAATTTGTTTTTAATACCTGGTTGCGCCAGGTCGCTTCATCGTGGAGTCGGAGGGATTCGAACCCTCGTCCAAACGTGTACTATTACAGCCTTCTACATGTTTAGTTTTTGTTTAAATTTTCGAGCAATTGCCGGTCAAAAACCACCAACGCATGCCTTATCCTAACTTAGATGTCTTGGGGGCGTCTAGAAACCACCTCCAATAGGTTTACTTTTACGAAGCCACTAGATCAAAAACCGTAAACCAAGGTGTTTGAGTGACCTCCTGCTTGTCTACCTTGTAGACCGAGGCGTAATCCTACTATAATTCAGATTATGCAGCTAGGGCGTAGTTATTCTCGCCGTTTAAAAGTATGAAAAATGAGATTTAAGAGCTGTTTCCCAGCGCTCTACATGCTTACCATACTAGTGAACCCGCTGTCAAAACCAGTCGACCCCAGTATAAAAATACAAGGCTAAAGGCCTTATACCTTTTTGTTTGCTTTTTGTAAAAAACCAACAAAGGGTTTTAAATAAAAAGTACCACTATAGATAACTCCGCGCTGTCTAAAAGTGGGCTGTAAAGATACACGAAAAACCCTATCTTTACCACCATAGTTTAAATTTCAAAACCATACGCCCAATGCCAATCATTTTTGCCATTATAAAAGAACGTAAAAACCCCCCAGATAGAAGGGTTGTGTTCTCTCCTAGTAAATTACAACAAGCCGCAGCCCAGTATCCAGATGCCCGTTTTATAGTAGAATCTAGTGAGGTGCGCATTTTTCCAGACCAGGCCTACAAAGAGGCTGGCTTTGAGGTGTTGCAAGATATAAGCCAAGCAGATGTACTTATTGGCGTAAAAGAAGTACCCATAGACGCGCTTCTGGCCAATAAAAAGTATTTCTTTTTTAGCCATACCATAAAAAAACAGCCTTATAATAGATCGCTTTTACAAGCCATGCTTGCCAAAAATATAGAGATGTATGACCATGAAACCATCACAAAACCAAGTGGCGCGCGCCTTATTGGCTTTGGGAGGTACGCCGGTTTGGTAGGCGCCTATAACGGCTTTAGAGCTCTGGGGCTCAGAGATGGGCTTTTTAAACTACCCAAAGTAGAGCACTTGCCAGATCTAGATTGGGTAAAAGCAGCCCTTGATAAAATTACCCTACCCAACACGAAAATTGCCCTTACCGGTAGTGGCAAAGTAGCACACGGCGCCAAAGAAATTCTAGACCATTTAAATATACTACAGGTCAGTGATACAGATTACCTAACAAAGGAGTATACCCATCCTGTGTATACCATGCTAGATGTCTTGCACTACAATAAACGCATAGACGGGGCAAAAGGCGCTGTGCAAGAATTTTTTAAAGACCCCTCTGGCTACCAAAGTAATTTTATGCCCTACGCCAAAAAGACTCATTATTTTATCGCGGGGCATTTCTATGGCAATGGCGCCCCTTATCTATTTACCAGAGAAGATGCAAAAAATAAAGACCATACCATTAACCTAATTGCAGACATATCCTGTGATATAGACGGCCCCGTAGCCCCAACCATTAAGGCATCTACCATTGCCGATCCCTTTTATGGCTACGACCCAATGCAAGAAAAAGAAGTGGCCTTTAACGCACCTGGCGCCATTACTATGATGACTGTAGATAATTTGCCCTGCGAGCTTCCCAAAGACGCAAGTGAAGGCTTTGGAGATATGTTTTTAAAACATGTAATCCCTGCTTTTTTTAATGGTGATGCAGATGGGCTGCTCTCTAGAGCACAAATTACCTCAAAAAATGGAGCCCTTACTCCAAATTTTAAATACCTACAAGAGTATGTAAATGGGCAGTAGCCCTAAAGTAGCTATAAAAAATTTTATAAGGTATTTACTGTTGTTCTAATGGCAACAAGGTCTGTAAGTAGTTTTTCAAGATTGGCTATATCTAGCATATTTGCTCCATCACTCTTTGCATTTGCCGGGTCAAAATGAGTTTCTATAAAAAGTCCATCCGCGCCTGTTGCAATCCCAGCCCTTGCAATGGTAGCTATCATATCGGGTCTGCCTCCGGTAACACCAATGCTCTGGTTGGGCTGCTGCAGGCTATGAGTCACATCTAAAATCACTGGAGCGTACTGTTTCATGGTAGGTATACCCCTAAAATCTACCACCATATCTTGGTAGCCAAACATGGTGCCTCTATCAGTAATCCATACCTTGTCACTTCCAGTATCTTTTACTTTTTGTACCGCGTGACCCATGGCCTCCGGGCTCATAAATTGTCCTTTTTTAAGGTTCACTACTTTTCCGGTTTTTGCTGCGGCAACCACTAGATCTGTTTGGCGCACCAAAAAAGCAGGGATTTGCAATACATCTACAAATTCTGCTGCCATGGAAGCATCACTTGCCTGATGGATATCTGTAACAGTGGGTATTTTAAAAGTTTCTGAGACCCTGCGGAGTATCTTTAAAGCCTTTTGGTCTCCAATACCAGTAAAACTATCTATACGAGATCTATTTGCTTTTTTAAAACTCCCTTTAAAGATATAGGGTATTTCTAGCTTATGGGTAATCTCTACTACCTTTTCAGCAATGCGCAGGGCCATATCCTCACCCTCAATGGCGCATGGCCCAGCAAGTAAAAAAAAGTTGTTAGCCTTGGCGTGTTTGATATTAGGTATTTCAGATAGGTGCATAACAGTAGTTTAGTATGCAAAGATACTTAACAATATTACTTTTTGTTGTTTTTTCTGAAATTTACCAGGTATTTGTACAAACAAAAAAATCTCCAAAAGGAGATTCATTGTGAGCCCGACAGGATTCGAACCTGTGACCGCCTCCTTAGAAGGGAGGTGCTCTATCCAGCTGAGCTACGAGCCCGTAGCAATAAAAAAAAAGTCGGGGTGGCAGGATTCGAACCTGCGGCCTCCACGTCCCAAACGTGGCGCGATAACCGGGCTACGCTACACCCCGTGACTTATCTTTTATATAGCAGTATGTCAATCTAACCGAAAATTAAACGTATCGGTTACCTAGCGGAGAGACAGGGATTCGAACCCTGGGTACCCTTGTTAGGGTACGACGATTTAGCAAACCGCTCCTTTCGGCCACTCAGGCACCTCTCCGTTGCAATTAAAAATAATTAAAATTGCGAGTGCAAATGTAATTTTTAAAAAACATTCATGCAAACTAAAAACAACATTTTTTAAATAATTTAAAGAAATAAATTAGCGTAATTTAGTAGGTATCTCATACTCAAATCAAAGCACTAATTATTACTCAATACAGGGCAGCGTATTTATAAAAAACTCTTTGGGGTAAATTGGGTTTGCTAGCTGCTCATTACTTATAACCTCTGTAAGTTTTAAGTCAAAATTTGTACTTAATGATCCTATGCGTATGCTCTCTATGGCAGATGTAGATAATCTCTTTTGAGCAAGAGAGTCAAGATAAAAAGAAGCTTCACTAGTGCTGTTGTGCATCGCGTTTTCTTGCTTACTTTGTCTTGCACAAACATCTACCCCTAGGTAGGGTGCAGATACAAAAGTACCATTGTCAAGTTTAAAAGAAATCCTACTTTTTTTATTATAACAAATAAGCGGTGGTATTTCTTGGCTGTTGAGCGAGATGCTCAACACCACAGACTTCACACTGTCTTGTTTCATGAGTGAGAAATATACAAATATTGTTTTTTTCTCTCCTACGGTAAAGTCAATTAGTGATTCATGTGTTAATTTAAAAACTTCCTCTTGGGTATCTACATTTATTTTATAATCACAACTGCTTTGTGCCCTTGCAGCGAAACAGAAAAATAACACTTTCAACAACAAATTATACTTCATCTAAAATTTTTGAGCAAATTAATACTATTTTTTTATTATTTTCAATAGTTGTGAAAAACAAATACTTATTACCACCTTGTTGAAGCTTCCATTTTTTCTGCAATTTTGCCACAGATTCTGGAAAATTTCTAATGCTAATATTAGCCTTATCAAAATCAATACTAGAGCGCATCTGCTTTTTTGAGTAGGGCACAATCTTCTCTATTTTAAATCTTCTGCCTGGAAAATCTATAAGCCCTTGACTAGTGTATAAATGAGAGTGCTTGAGCAACTTATACACTCCATAGCCAGCACACATGTGGTCAAAGGCGCCGCTTTTTAAAATAGCTGCATTGGGCTCATATAGGTAAGTTCGTGGGGCACTCAGGCTACTTTGAGCTGGGCTGTTCCATGAAAATGAAAATTTTTGCATTCCTGCCTTTGTGATATTTACTGTGTGTACCTGTGGAGTTTTTGTATGCTCTTTAGCTAGTATCCATAACACTTCTTTCACCTCATTTTGCAAGGCAACAATGTGTATTTCAGCAACGCTTTTAAGGGCTTTCAAGGCCACAGAGATATCTAGCATTGGAGATGTTTTTACAACTAGCGTAGCACATCTTTGCAATAGGTAGTCTAAATTTTTTGGTATGTTGGGCTCACAATCTTCCAAGAAAAACACTTTTCCTTTACTATCATGGCGCCTGGAGGGATCTGCGTATATAACATCAAAAGTTTTGTGCTCTATGGCCTGTAGCCCGTCTTTTAATTGGCTTTTAAAACCCTTGTTGGGTAGGTGTTTTAAATTGTGAGTAACCACATGGTACAGGTGCTCTTGTATTTCAAAATGGTGCACCTGTTTAAAGGTTTGCGAAAAATAATAACTATCTATTCCAAAACCACCTGTAATATCTGCAAGGGTGTTGCCCTTGACAATGCTTTGCTTGTAAGCGGCTGTTGCCTCAGAGGAGGTTTGCTCTATATGTAGTTTTGCAGGATATATGATACCAGGGGTATTAAACCATGTCGGGAGTTTTGTTTTTGCTTTTTGTCTGCTCTGTATTTGTTGTATAAGCTCCTTGGTGCTCACTGTATCAAAAGGGCTTTTTGAAAAGGCCAGACGAGACAGCTCCTGAGTATCCCCTTTGATATATGCTTGTACCTCTTTTTGTATTAAATGATCAAACAAATGATGTGTATTTTACTAATTCGATTTATAAAGATACTACCTGGCGGCTAGATTTTGTAGTTTAAATTTATTTGGTTTTTAAAGAAAGGGCATATAGCCCAATGCTAGCGGCTTGGGTAACGTTCATGCTGCTGTTATTCCCATGCATTGGTATGTGTAAATGGGTGTGTATATGTTCTAGAACTTTGGCAGAAATACCCGTTTTTTCATTGCCAATAAAAAGTGCAATAGGTTTATCTATGCTGTTAAAATCTCTTAGAGCTTTGCTTTTGGAGGTAAGTTCTAGGGCCAGTGGCCTATACCCTTGTTTTGTGAGTTGTTTTAATACCCCTAGGGTATGTATATCATCTGTGTAGTTCACCAAAAGGTGGGTGCTTCTGGAGGTTCTTTTTATTCTAGGGCTGGTAAGGTCTATTTTGGTGCCACAGAAATAGATTTTTTCTATGCCAAAACTATCACAAAGCCTAAAAATCCCGCCAATATTCGCGGGGCTAGTAACACCGTCACACACAAGTATTGTGGTTTTTTTTGCTGTTGTAAAATGAGTATTTTGGTGGGTAAGTTGGGCTGCCATCACTCAATGCTCAAAGGCGTACTTTATAATATTAGCGCCCATACGCAGTGCTTCTAGCCGCACCTGCTGTGGGTCATTGTGTACCTCTTGGTCTTCCCAGCCATCTCCAAGATCACTCTCAAAGGTATACAGTAATACAATTCTACCCTCTTTCTCTATAACAAAAGCTTGGGCTCTGGTATTATCATGCTCATGTATTTTGGGCAATCCTTTTGGAAATTTAAAAGGAGCTAAAAATAGGGGGTGATTTCCAGCAAGTTCTTTTAATTTTTGGTTTGGAAATAGTTTAGAAATTTCACCTCTCACATATTGATCCATACCATAATTATCATCAATATGTAAAAATCCACCACTAGTTAAGTATGCCCTGAGGTTTTCTTTATCTTGGTCAGAGAATAAGACATTTCCGTGACCAGTCATGTGCAGAAAGGGGTATTCAAAAATATCAACACTGCTGGGAGCTACAATTTTAGGGGTAAGGCTTAGCGTGGTGTTCAGCTCTTTGTTACAAAAAGTAGCTAAGTTTTTTAGGGCAGTTGGGTTGCTGTACCAATCACCGCCGCCGCTGTATTTTAAAACAGCAATGTCTTGTCCTAGACAAAATTGCGAGATTAAAAACAGTATAATAGTGATACGAAACATCATAGATGTAAAAGTACAAAAAACAAAAAAGGGATGCCTTACTCTCTAAAGAGAAATTTCACCAATTATATAAACTTAAAAGATATTTAGAGAGGCTTACTGAGTTTCGTTGCTGTATGCAACACTGTGGCAAGCTACAATAGCCGCAGTTTCTGTTCTTAGTCTGTTTGTTCCAAGACTAATGCCTGTGTATCCTATAGCAGTTGCCATATTTATTTCATTGTCAGAAAAATCACCCTCTGGACCAACCATAATAATATGATTGCCCTTGGGTTTAAGTAATGATTTTAGCGATTTTTTTTCTTGCTCTTGACAATGGGCAATTAATTTTTGATAAGGTGCTTGTTTGTGTTTTTCTATAAATTCTTTAAAACTACACATAGGGTGTAGCACGGGAAAATGATATTTTAAAGACTGTTTGGCTGCGCTTACAATAATTTTTTGGTACCGCTGTGGTTTGATAATTTTACGTTCACTGTGTTGGCAAAGTATAGGGGTTATTTGAGTGATACCTATCTCGGTCGCTTTTTCCAAAAACCACTCAAATCGATCGTTGAGTTTTGTAGGAGCAATTGCTAAGTGCAGGCCGTAATGTAGTGGTTTTTTTTGCTCAACTTTAGTAATAGCTACCAAACAACACTTTGGATCATTACTTTGAAGGACTCCACTAAAGAGGTCTCCTTTACCATTTGTGAGGTGCACCGTAGCTCCAATTTGTTTTCTTAAAACCTTTGCAATATGCCTGCTTTCCTCTTTGCTGAAACTATACTGAGTGTCATTTGGGCTAAGGTCTTGGCTGTAAAATAATTGCATTAGGTCTTCGTTTTGTTGGTCTAATTTATAGTTTCATTCTTGCATTAGCCGTTACATTGTCACTTGCAAAATGCTTTTGTTTGTACTTTAATTCTCCTACCATAGCGATCATGGCTGCATTGTCTGTGCAAAATTCAAATCTTGGTATATGTGTAGTCCATCCATACCTTTGTTCTGCCACTTTTAAGGCCTTCCGAATGCCACTATTGGCAGAAACACCACCTCCTATGGCAACTTGGGTAATGCCTGTTTGTTTGACAGCATTTTTTAGTTTATCCATTAAATAGCTAACTATAGTGTGTTGCAAACTTGCGCAGATATCTGCCAAATTTTCTTCAATAAAATTGGAGTTTTCTGCAACATTTTTTTGCACAAAGTATAAAACAGCTGTCTTTAAACCACTGAAGCTGAAATCTAAAGGGCTTACTTTAGGTTTAGGAAATATATACTTATTAGGGTTTCCTTGTTGTGCATGTTTATCAATTAATGGGCCTCCTGGATAGGGAAGCCCTAAAATTTTAGCACTCTTATCAAAAGCCTCTCCAACAGCATCATCAATGCTTTGACCAATTACCTCTAAATCAAAATAGTCTGAGACCTTTACAATTTGAGTGTGCCCGCCACTTATGGTAAGGGCTAAAAAAGGAAAGTTTGGAGATTTTTGCCCTTGGGCCTTTATAAAATGAGCCAAAATATGAGCCTGCATATGGTTCACATCCAGTAAGGGAATATCCAGGCCAAAGGCCAAAGACTTTGAAAATGAGGTACCTACTAGCAAAGAACCCATGAGTCCAGGTCCTCTAGTGAAGGCTATGGCGCTTAGTTGTTTTTTATCGATAT
>Ga0206125_10000880_pt1 | contig 37555 bp, 57 predicted proteins | sample Helgoland_Spring_4_FD_148598 | JGI IMG/M metagenome (GOLD analysis project Ga0206125, IMG submission 148598) | Pelagic subsurface seawater microbial communities from Kabeltonne, Helgoland, North Sea - Helgoland_Spring_Bloom_20160331_1 | ecosystem: Environmental > Aquatic > Marine > Epipelagic ... | reverse complement strand
CATGATGGTTGCCCTCATGTTCGAGGGTAAAAAGAAGTGTGTATTTGTCAATCGCGCTTTTAATATGTTCGAAGTACCTATCAACCTCAAGAAAAGTGCCTACGATGGGACTATTCTTGATGGTGAGTTATACGAGGATACTCTTATGGTATATGATGCCGTATGGGTAAATGGTGAATCAGTTTGGGATCTTAACTTGATGAAAAGACTTGACGCAGCTCGAGGTGTCATGAAATCAATAATTTATATGAAGTCTGACAAGTTTAGACTCAAATGCAAAACATTTCATGAAATGAGAGACTTTAGGAAGTTTATGGATGAGTATCTCCCAACTGTTCAGCAAAAGGTTGACGGTCTCGTATTTACACCAGTTAATGAACCCATAAGACTTGGGACCCATGAGACGATGTTCAAATGGAAGCCACAAGAACAGAACACTGTAGACTTTCTCATGAAGTGGGAACCCTCGAGAGAGACACCTGGTTTCAAACCCGGTAGACCCACATGGAGACTGTATGTCCAAGAGAAGGGTAAATTGTTTTTCGAATCTGAAATACCCCATGGACGAATGGAGGACAAACCATGGTTTGAAGATGGAGCCATCGTCGAATGTCAATATATTACATGGGAAGAACCCCTATGGTGGAAACCCCTAAAGAGGCGGACCGATAAGAACTACCCCAATAATCGACGAACTTTTTACCGGACAATTGTGAACATCAAAGAGAATATCAAGATGAAGGAGTTTTTAGATTGTAAACCCAATTTCTAAAGTTAAAGGTAATCCACAATGTAATATACAATGGAAGTCTTAACCGAATGGGGTATAAATTTTTATAAATTCAAAATTGATGAAAATGAAAAAATTCTCGATGAAATTATAAAACATATAGGAGATATTGATTTAAATGCAAATCCCGAATGGAATGCTAAAGTATCACACATTTTATATGATTCACATATTGATAAAGAATCGAACACTTTTAAAATTATAACAAATAAAATAAACAATTGTATATCTCATATACCAAAATGTAAAGGATTAACTTTATTTAACGATCTATATTTTAAACCAGACTTATGGGTAAACATTTATAATAAAGGTGATTATCAAGGTGCACATCGCCATACGTACCCTGGTAATATTAAATATGCTTTGGTATACTTTGCAAAGTATAATCCTGATACAGATTCCAAACTTGTATTTGGAAATCCTGATACGACTGAGTTATTCTTAATGTCTGGTAAAATGAAAATTATAGACGAGAAGTTTATTCCTATGAATGAGGGAGAAGTCATAATATTTCCATCATATTTACCTCATTATGTCGAAAAACATGAAAGTGATACACAAAGAATAACGGTTTCTGGAAATTTATATAGTTTTTAGATTGTAAACCCAATTTTTAATATTGACTTAATATAAATGTCTGCCGTACCAATGTTAGCCGGTGTCGGTCTTATGATGGTATGTTGTTCATCGTCCAGTATAGCTTCTATGTTGATGGGTGGTGGTGAAACTAAGCCTGTAGAAACTACCCCAGTGGTACCCACCCTCCCAAGTGGTCAGCATGTGAAGTTGGTGCACACTGTTGCCCAAGATAATAGCGCGGAAGGTAATGTCGACGATAAAAATATGATTCTCAACCTCGCTGAGCTTGAGGTTTTTGCTAAGGATGGTACCACCAGCCTTGCGGCGGGTAAGACTGTGACCGGTAGTTCCCAATACTCAGCCACTCATGGATATATCAACCTTGTGGATGGTAACATGACAAATTTTGCACACACAAAGGGTCGTACCGCAGAGGAGATTGATTACCTCCAAGTTGATTTAGGTTCAGTCCAAGAGATTGAGAAGATTAAGATCACCAACCGCACTTCTTGCTGTCAAAAACGTGCTATTGGTATCAAAGCTGTAATTCTTGATGCGGATGGTACAACGGTAATTAAGGAGACACCCGCTATTACAACCAACGCTGCTACATACACATTCACATTCCCTGGAACTGCTTGGGTCTAATTTTTCAAATTATAAACCATAAAATAGAATCCGGCTTCGTCAGGTAGTTCCTCCTCTCTGACCATTTCGTCATTAATAAAAAACCATTTATTACGTTTCTTCACAAAACTCACATAGTGCCCGTCGTCTTGTGCGCCAACGTGGACAGCTGTCGAAATTAGATTATATTCATGCTCATTAATTAATATATTTTCAATAATTTCAATATGACTTTTTCTGTCAAATGAAATCATCAAAATTTGAGGAAGTTTTGAAAAGAGCATACGGGTAGTTGCAATGTGATGCTTCTTTCCTTCGTTGTCTTCAAAATTTTCAATCGTATTCCAATCCGTACTTTTAGAAAGCATGTTAGCCATATCCTTACCTTCGGATGTTATCAAATGAACACTGAAATCCTCTTCATTTGTTGACTTTCCACCCGGCCATATAGTTTCTTGTATCTTCTTTCCGTAAAACCATGGTTTAATTTCAGGTCTAGATGTTTCGAGAATATCTATGATGCATAGGATTGCTTCTTGCACATCGTGTTGTTCTTTTGTTCCAAATCTGGGAAACTTCTCACGAAAACATGTAAGAACTGAGTTAATGTCAATTTCATCCTGACCTTTTGTCCAATATGTTTTGACCATTTTTGAATATTCATTAGTAAATTTACAATCTCCTTGGTATGGATGTCTTATGAAGTAATTCGATAGTACTGGTATGTAAAGCAGACATTGAAGGGCGGTGTTGAAATAACAAGTATTTCCGTGGTTTTCAAGTCCCTTCATTACATTTTATGTACATTAAACACTTAAGAGAAAGACGCAACATGTAAATGTTAAGTAAAAATGAACGTCCAAGCTATCGTCGATCGCGTTCTCCCCATATTCGAAGCCCATAAGCATGAGGGAGATATTGAAGTCGAAATTCGTCTTGGAAAGCATAATGGCTCCCTGTTTGATACTAATGTTGGTAAAGATACGTGGAAGAGGGTCCTCCAAGGCCTAAAGAAATATGAAGGCTGGGAGAGCAAGAAGACCTCCACTGTTGATATGTATTACAACGATAGTAACAACGTTCGTATCACATCCGACGAAGATTCTGGTGAACAAACCATGATTCAAAAGATTAGCGTCGTCAAAGAGGATTTCAAATGTGATCCTCTCGATGTACGGTTCTGTGTTGCCCGCGAAATCCCCACTACTGGGGAGTATGAGATGGACCGAAAGAGAACTAAGACTCGCCACTCTTTCGTGCGCAAGAACCTCAGTATCGACATGACCATCTCTTCAGGTGATAATGCTGACATGGACTCTGAAGAGGAGGCGAGCTACCAAATTGAACTTGAGATTATGAAGCCAGATGCAGTCGACGATATTTACAAATTTTTCAATATCATCAACAAGGTTGCTGATCTTTCGAAACTAATTTCTGCGTAAATATAAATGCTATACGCCATAGCGATTATTATTGTTTTGTTTTTGATGTATGAAAAACACACAAAGTCTGATGAGGTTGACGGTTCCAAATATTTTTACATCAGTGATGGTGATTCCAAGGCGATGTACGTCAAAATGCATGCAGATGGAGTGAGTAGTGATAGGCTAAAGAATTTTGTTCTAATGGAGGATGAATTTCTCTCAATGGAACAACAGTCTGTATGCACCGGTATACCTCTAATTATTCAAGCTGGTGTACTTTCTAATAAAATCAAAGATATGTTTCCTAAATATGATTTCTCTCATCACGTCATACACCTCAAACAAATAGCAGAACCTACAAAAATAGTCAACAGGAAAATTAAATGTTAGTAAATATTAAATGAACCCCGAACTCAAGGATTTACTTGCCCTAGCCCAAAGGGGTCTAGCTAATGTCGGTGTATACATATCCTTATCACTCGCGTTATTGGGTTATTCTCGATTTTATCGTGGTAAAGGAGACACGTTTTATAATCTAGCTTTCATCATTATTAGTATAACTATGATGTTGTTGGCTTTAAAGGTGTTGAACACTTTATTGGAACATTTACATAAATTCAAAGCTAAACTCAATGAAGAAGATTTAAAACTATTAAACGAATTTATTATTATTCCACGCGTCTTACTTTATATATTGATTTCAATTTCATTTTTCAGTTTTTTTACACTGTATAGAGAACTTAAACAATAAACGTCTTTACATAATAAGTTATGGATGAGGCCAGACATATGGTTGTCGAAAAACCAGATGGATCCGTCGCGATAGCATTTAACCAAGAGGTTCCACCACCAGAACCACCGGAACCACCACCAGAAATTATACGACCACGACTACGTTTCAGATTATTACTAGAATATCACCCCGTTGCGCGTGCTCTAGCGTATATATTCGTACTTGCATCTGGTATAAATTTGGCTCTTTACACAAGAACAATAGATATTATCAATTTTGTGTTGATAGTATCTACGACGGGTGCTCTACATACTGAACATTCAGCATCTATAACAGTTATAGTGTTTCATGGTACGTGTGCGGGGCTCATGATAGTACCATTTTGTGTACTTCGAATGTGGGAACAAGCTATTTACCAATTTTCAATCGCTATGATGTGTATCACCGCATTTAATACATGCAATCAAATAGCGGAGCAATTACCTAATCCCTGAAAATATCACAGTCTAGCATTTTGAAGAGATTCCATAACATCATTTTATGTTGTGGACTTTCAACACATTCCCAGTCATCAACTATAGATATGATGAGTTTGTTATCATCAAGCTCATCATTTTTACGAAAACTGAGAGGTGCACGTTCTCCCTCACTCCTAACATTTCTAATGTAATCCGCCACAGTGTAAATAATAGCATCTAAAAGCTCCTCTTTGGCCATTTCCATCCATGAATCTTTTGGAGTGCCCCACGTTTGGGTATCATCATCGACTCTCACACCGTGATTATAACGTTTCAACCCGAGCTCTAGCCGCCCCAATATTTCTGAGCGCGTTTCCATTTCCTCTAATATTATTCATACCCTTTAACCATTTTTTCTTTAAAGCTGCAAACTGCTTAGCAGTCAAAATTTTATTTCTGCGAAGAGCTTCATTAGCAGCTGCTTGTCTCCACTTATTTTTCATATTATTAGGGACCCCGGTCACGTTTACATTTTTCATCACGTAATTTCTTTCAAGGTTACGCTTTCTCTGCATTTTCCATCGTGAAACCATATCCTTCTTGATTCTATTAACGACCATCTTTTTCGCTACACCAAGTGCCTTATTTTTATCATTGGAATTAACTCTAGATGCAGCATTCTTGATGTTTCTAACGTCTTGAGTGAGGTTAGGTTTGTATCTGTTCATCCACGCCTTACCGTACTGCTTCTCAAGGTCCTTACGAATAGAATTGTCGTCTAATCCGACCCTCTTTACCCTCTCTTTCATCTTTTCAGTTTGAACCTGTGTTTTCTTTTCCTTCTGTACGTTCCTCTTTGTAGGCTTGGGTGGAGGAGGAGGTTTGGGCTTTGCGAGATTATTACGACTCTTCTCAATCTGTTTACAAAGGGCATCCTTCGTCTGCTTACCCGATGTATTTATCTTAAGTAATGTAGCAAACTGTTTGATTTCAGTTAATGTCTTATCACGACACAGTTTACCACCGATGCGAAATGTGCTACCAGTACCAGATAATTTAACATTCTTGTTTTTGTTGGTATTTTTTACAGTAACGTTTTTAGTCTTAGATTTAGCCTTTATAGCAGCACAAATTTCATCCTTACGCATGTCCCGGGTGGTGGGACCATTTTTAATTCTAAAACTGAGAATACCAATTTTACGTGCAAGAGTTTTGAGTTCATCTCTAGACATACGATCACACTTCTTTCCATCAATCTTGAGTGCGTTGATTTGGTTGTTTGTTAAAGGTGCTTTGCGTTTTACTATAGGTTTGGTCTTTTTAGGAGGAGAAACCTTGGTCTTGGTCTTGCGCTTAGCCTTTGTCTTGCGTTTGGTCTTGTCTATTTTAACATCTCCATCTCTATAAAATTCACGGATTAATGGAGTTACAGCTTTGTATGCATTTTCCATGATAGCGGGTGACTTGGCACCTATGATTTGTACGGTGCCAGACTTACTAATATTGAGTGTGTACCCTTTCATGGTGACATAGAGCATAGGTGAAAGTTCTGGTTCATAAGTGGTAGATCCGTATTTCGAAAATTTCATTTGCATACGAGTGAGATTTGTGAATATCCCGTTTATACTAAACTGACCACTGAGATTGTTATACTCGATTGGACTGTAAAGGAATGGTTCTTTTTGTGTGTAATTATCTACGATAAATCGACGAATGAGTTCAGGTTGGTTTGTAATGTTTGTACCAACAAATCCATTACGGAAAAGTATTTTACCATTCCTATAAATATTGCAGAGTCCACCTTGACTATTCACACCATCCGAAACGGTCACCATAATTTGTACACTGGCGAAAGGTTTGTTAATACTTCCTTTTGGACCACCTTCTTTGGTATGAGAAAATCCAGTTTTAAACTGACCATAAATACCCTTTATCTCTTTTGTGTCTATATAAAGACCCTGACCGATAGGTATTTTACCGAGTGGTTTTTTCATTAGAATTGGTAAAAGGTCCAAACGAACTTCTTTACCAAATGATTTATTAATAGTGCCAACGAACAATCCAGGTTTCAATGGAGAGATTTCTAGATCAGTGAGGGCCCCAAATTCATTGATTGTATTTGGGTTCATCTCAGCGAGACCCTTTTCAAACGCGGCTTCGTTGATAGGAGTGAGATTCATGTTGTCAAATTCACTTGTATTTATGGGTTCTCTTAATGCATTATTTACTAATTTGTCCACATTAACGTCCGCAAATTCATTTTCCAAAGGAGAGTTATTTTCGAACTGTGCGAAACGACTCCGTCTAGGGGGTGGAGGAGGGAGAGCTCGTGGACCTGGGAGGGGTCTCTGGAGTCTCTGGGGTCTCTGGATTAATTCGGGTCTAAGAGGTTCACGAAAACCCGCAGCCCTCATGCGAGCTTCACGGTCTTGCTCTCTCTGTCTTCTAAACATATCCGCCTCAAGTTCCTGAGCGAAGTTATTGTTTGAGTTAGAGTCTGAGCTTTGTACATCGACACCGGATTGCCTGACAAATTCTTTGACCGACTGGCTCATATTACTATTTGTAAGGATTTTTTTTAATGATTATTGCCTGTCATCAACTGATCTTCAATCAAGTCGATACCAAATATAACTGGTTGGACGGGGTATTGCCTGCCTCTATACGAGACAGATTCATTCCTAACCTCGATATCATAAGAACTGAATGGTCCCACGTAGAAATCTTCATGAAACTTATGCTGACCCAAATTGTTGTTTTTACAGTGTGTATTAAACGCAGCCACAAACAAGTTTTGAGGCACATACTGATCCTTACCCTTGTCGACAATTGTGGATTCCAGAAAGTGAATCAGAGAGTTTGCAACCTTCGCAACCTGCATCTTGATAATTTCAAAGTATTTCGGTACGACATCCCAAATATCTTCATCACCATATTTGTTCCTGTAATCTATATAAGCCCTAATACATTTATGTAAAATGTTGGGTAGTTCGTGTTTAAGTTTTTCGTCTAGGCGAGGATCTGCGTGTCTTACTTGTTTGCTGAAGTTCCATGGTAAAATACGGCGTAGAACAGAACCCGAATTATCTTTCCATCCTGGGACTTCATTACCACCAAGAACTCCTGGGACCTTCCACTCTGGTATCTCTTCAGCTGGTTTATTCTTAACTGCAACAGATACGTTTTCACCTGAAACGAGAGACTGAAACTCCGCCTGTTCTAAAGCGAGATCTCCCTTCACCTCTGGTGCGATAAACATGAATGCATCTTTGATTGAAGAAAGACCAAACTTCTTCTCGATATTGTTCGATAGGGTTCGTACATCCTGGTTTTCATAGAAATTCTTGAAAACCTTAGTAATTAACGTAGATTTACCCGATTTAGCGATACCCTTGAAGAATGGGATAATTTGCCACGAATCCAGTTCTCCAACATTATAACAGAGACGACCACCCATAACATACGCCCAGTTGCAGACTTCCTCTTCAAACTTCTGATACTGTAAAACTTTGTCAAAGTTTGGTGTTGGAATGTCTTGCCACCTTTCTAGATCCGGAAATTCATTGAATTCCTGATCAAAGTATTTGCAAGAAATAACAGTTGGATCTAATACAGCAAAGTCATTGCTATCATACGGGTAGAATTTACACTTGTAAAAACCTTCCTCGGGGTCATTTGGATTAGTGGGTTCCCACTCCTTACCTACAAATACACCATTCTTAAAAGACCAAACATGACGCCTCTTCTCAATATCCGGAAACTGATTGTCATTGCATTTAGAAATATTGTCGATAACTTCCCTGAAAATACTCCCCTTACTCGTAAAGTTTTTCCACATCTCAAAATTGTCATCTTTGTTGGCTAATGAATACACGAATTTCTCGATAGTCATTTTTGGTTCCCATGCCCTTGTATTGTATCCTTCCTCCGTTTTGTGTTCTTCACAACACTGACCCTTATATCTACGGTATTTGGCTTTTTCAAGTTCAGCAAGAGTGAAAATAAGACATTTTTGGAGGGGTATAGAATTATCTAAATCATCATCACACATAGTTGAGGCATCAAAAAATGAGTTTGTCTGTGGCAGTGCAGTTGGATTTGCAATACGTTCATACGCAGTATAGTGTCGACGTATGTTATCATATCCATCTTTGAGTTGCTTTAGGACATTATGAATTCGCATAACTAGAGTTGTTCCCTCATCATCTTCTTTCGTTTGAAGATTGAGAGCTTTCACTCTACCTTTTAAATCTACCAGGAAGCGTCGTTGCTTCTCACGAATACCCTTAACAGCTAGGATGTCGATTCTACCTACAATTGGGTTGTTATTCTCATCATAATTACCTTCATGGATAAATTGCCTATATCCAAGTTCGCGAGCATTTCTGAAATCTTCTGTCCTGAGATCCCAGTAATTCTCAAAATTGACGACAATATTTCTTAAGGCATCTTCATTCATCGACTGGATACTCTGTTTTTGAAGCTCTGCCAGCGCTTCGTAACGATTTGGTTCCTTGTCGATGAAGTGAGTAATGTCCATTTCTATTATTTAGAATTTTCTCTCTAATTAATTTTTCAACTCACTCAAAATTTTGATGAGTATTTTATTTTGCATTTGAAGTTGTTGAGTGATACTCACCAGAGCAGTACATACAGTGTCACCATCTTCAGTGGCGAGTAGTGAAGTCATCAAGGTCGCGACATCGACACCATCATCTTCAAACATCTCATCATCTTCATCCCCCATTTCATCCAATTCATCAACTTCATCCTCAGTCATAGAAATTTCCTCGACAGTGTCAGACTCTGTCTCATACTCAGATTCGGGTAGGGGTACGGGTACGATTTCACCCTCCTCAATTTCTTCAGGCTGTTTTGACATTTGATTTAGACTAAGAAAAATTGGATCGCGAAATTTCGCACATTTACCCAAAATTATTTTCTCTGCCTATAGTACAACAACTCTCAAAAATGGCTGGCGGTCTTATGCAACTCGTAGCTTACGGTGCCCAGGATGTCTACCTTACCGGTAACCCTGAGGTAACTTTCTTCCAGGCGAAATACAAGCGCCACACTAACTTCGCGATGGAGAACATCGAGCAGACCGTCAACGGTACTGCCGCCAACTCCGGCCGCGTCTCCGTCACCGTTGCCCGTAACGGTGATCTCGTCGGTGACATGTACATCGAGCTTGAGTCCGATGAGGACACTACCACCACCACTGCCGCGGCTGATTGCAACTGGGTTGCCGAGCGTGCGATTAACAACGTAGAATTATCAATTGGAGGACAGCGCATTGACAAGCACTACCAGAAGTGGTGGCGCATGTACTCCGAGCTTTACCTTGACGAGTCCAAGAAGGCCACTTGGGGTAAGATGACCACCGCGAAGGACGGCAAGACTGTCTACCTCCCTCTTATTTTCTTCTTTAACAGGAATCCTGGACTTGCCCTCCCACTAATTGCTCTGCAGTACCATGAGGTGCGCATCGATTTCGATTTAGCGTCTAACTTCGACACCTACCTCAATACCTCCGTCTTCAAGGTGTGGGCCAACTACGTCTACCTTGACACTGAGGAACGTAGGCGTTTTGCCCAGAAGGGTCACGAGTACCTCATTGAGCAGGTTCAGCACACCGGCACTGACACTGTTACCGCTGATGGTGGTACCAAGCAGGTCCGCCTCTCCTACAACCACCCCGTTAAGGAGCTCGTATGGTGCTTCTCCAACACCCAGACCAACAACGGTATGTGGAACTTCACCACCGCGTCTACCGATGCCAACATCGTGCTCGAATCCGACCCCTCGCTCGCTGCGCACCACTCCGGTGCGTCTAACTGTTTCGTTTCCACCAGCACCGTCGGTGTCCCCCAGTGTGTGTATGGTAAGGATGGGTCCTCCTCCATCTTCACCGAGGAGAACGTCGGTCCCCTCGCCACCTTCAAGCTCATCCTCAACGGTCAGGACCGTTTCAAGGAGCAGAAGGGCAAGTACTTCAACCAGGTCCAGTCCTACAACCACCACACCGGCTCCCCCTACCCCGGTATCTACTCGTACTCTTTCGCGCTCAAGCCCGAGGAGCACCAGCCTACCGGCACTTGCAACTTCTCCAGGATCGACAACGCGCAGGTCCAGGTTGTCACCGCGGGTACCACCAACAACGCGATCTCCATGCACATGTTCGCCACTAACTACAACGTCCTCCGCATCCAGTCGGGTATGGGTGGCCTTGCCTTCTCCAACTAAATGCCCATACGTGGTATTTTAGTAAATAATTAAAAAATAAAACTCATTTTTAAAATGCACAGTACCAATGCTGTTTAAAAATGATTTAGTGTGTGTCCATGAAGAATACAGGGTCCTCTAGAGAACCAAATGAAGGTGAAGGTGTTGTTATAGGTGTATCGTACCCTCTTTGATTTATGATATTAGAATTTGTCTCAATGTTAATTTTTTGTTTTAGTTTCACACGCTCATCATTTAATTCTATAATTCGTCGAGCATTAACGACGAAGGTGTTGTTATAAAAACCCCTGGAATGTAATTGGCGATTCATGTCCCTAAATTGCCATATACCATGGTTTACATTTTTTAGTTCTTCTCTATATGAGCTTTTCATTTCGTAGGGTGCGATAAGGTCATATTCCTTTTGTAAATGTTTTTTAGATTCCTCACAACTTAAATTTTCCATTTTGAGTTCTAAGATTGTGATCTTATCAATGAGATCTGCATTTGAGATCTCTATTTTCATTTGTGTACCCATACAACCAAATCTCTAACTTTAAGATAAGCCTCTCATTATAGATAATGTTCAAGAAAGTATTTGAACTTTTTATTAAAGTGGATAAACCTCTATTGGGACGTTGGAATTTGAAGTCGTGTAACGAAATTTCAACATCCATCAATTCTATCTATCAGAACAGGGATCATTGTGGTGATACGATATGTAAAACACCAAAGAAGGCTTCAGAGTACCCCTCAAAAATGGACTTAGAAAATAAACCCAATACCTAATCATGTATGAGATATACACCGATGGGAGCAGTTTGGGAAATCCTGGACCTTCTGGCTGGGGTGTGGTCAGTGATAGTTTTAAGCTTAGTGCTGGACAACCTAATTCAACAAATAATCGGATGGAGATGACCGCGATTTTGCGAGCTCTTGAAGAGTCTGTGAAGAGAGATATTCAAGAGGTGCGTATATTTACGGATAGTAACTACGTGAAACAAGGAATAAATTCATGGATTATAAAATGGAAACAGAATGGATGGATGACATCTGCGGGTGCACCCGTGAAAAATAAGGATTTGTGGATTGCTATCGATGAAATGCGTAAAAAATTGAACGTAGTTGAATGGCGATGGGTAAAAGCCCATAATGGCGACCCTAGAAATGAAGAAGCTGATAAATTAGCCAGGGAGAGTGCGAAAAATATATCCGCGTAAAATAGACCATGAGTGTTAAACAAGACGAACACTGTGAGTGGTGCGAAAAACAAGAAAAGTTGCTTATAAAATGGGCTGAAAAAGCGGCTGGTTACCGCTGGTTGCATAATCATGCACGCCTATTCTACAAGAAACAGAATGATTGGTTGTCTTATCCTAGTATAATTATAGCGAGTATAACGGGTGTCGGTGGTTTTGCCGTCCTAAATCCCAGTGGTAATGAAAATGTATCTCAAGATACCAAAAACAATATAATGGTCATTCAGTATTTCTTTGCATTCCTAAATGTTTTGGGTGGTATACTCACATCTATCAGTAAATTTAGTCAATCTCTACCTCTATCTGAGGCACACTCGGCTATGTGCGTACAATGGTCAAAGTTCTATAGGTCTATTGATATGGAAATATCACTCGATGTTAAACACCGCTCAGAAGTTGTTGAGTTTCTTATGAAATCTAGGGAAGACTATGATAAGTTACTTGACGACGCACCAGATATACCGGCTATATCTATTCAGGCATTCATGGTTCAGTTTCCAGATAAAGAAAACAAACCGGATGTCTGTAATGGACTCTCCATTGTAGTGAGTGATGATGCAGCATCTGTGACAGGTTCTAGACGTACAGTAAATAGATGGTTGGGAGCTTTTCAAAATATAAACAGAAGAAGGAGTAAAGAGATGGATGAACTAGAACGTGTTGACTCTGTATAATTTTCTCAGGGTATTATAAAATGATTGCAAAGGTTTTGACAATTTTGTTCATTACCATCGTGTACGGTCTCGTGTACGCTACTATTCATAAAGCCGATCCAACAGCGTTTGGATTTGAGGATGGACTTTTTGATCCTTTTTACTTTAGCTTCACTACGATGTCGTCCGTGGGCTATGGTGACTATTCACCAAAGACGCGATTCGCTAAAGCTGTTGTCATGTCTCAACAGACTATTCTCATCGTAGAGCTTATCAGTATTCTTGAGAATACAGTCCTTGGAGGTGGTAATTCAAACGTCTTAAACCTCAATAAATTAGCTTAAAGTTGAAGTTCCTATCTGGTATGTGGGTGGTCCCACCGTTATACAAGTTGATTAGTAATATAATCAAGTTGCACCGTTCTTGTAGCTCAGTTGGTTAGAGCGTGGTGCTTATAACGCCAAGGTCACGGGTTCGAGCCCCGTTTGGAACAGCTTTTAGAGTGGGTTATCCTCACTGTAAAAGTTGTGATTTTCATTTCTATTACTCATATATGACTCCCACACAAGTTGGGATTAAATTGAATGATACGACGTCTGCTAGTGAGTTAGATTCATTTTTTACTCAAGTATGGTCTCAGGATAGACGTGTTAAGATTGTTTTAGATGCTACAGATTGTAGAAAGATTTCAGTAGGACGTATTCTTTCTATGAAAGGTGTGTTAGATGAACACAGATACAGTTCTAGAAAGTATATAGACCATACGGTTGTCTTGGTCAATTCGAGATTTGCACGATTTATATTACGTGCAGGTTTGGCGATCATTAAGACTGAGAGACCTGTTTACATTAGTACCCCCACTTCACATCGTCGGGGGTAGCTTGAGGGTGATGCCTCGAGATGAAGTTCTTCTCACCATGGTCACTGTGTCCAATGAGACTACCCTTGGATCTATCAATGAGCATGTACTTACGCAGATCCTTATAGTACACCCTAGCCCCCTTTTGAATAAGATCTTCGTGTTTCATGTCGATGTGATTGTCCATAGGATAGAAATATTTGTTATATTTACGCATATTGTCAACATTTACGAGATAACACTTCGTACTCGATACCCATTTTACTTTTTCGAGAGTTCCCTCAGTTTTATCGGGAAGTCTTGAGAGACAGTGGAAGAAACACATTTCAAAGTTATTCCCCTTTTCATCTATGACTTCTTGGATTTGATTGAAAAGTTGAGGAGATTTGATCACCACATTATCTTCAAAAATAACAGCATATTTGAGACCTTGATCAAAACACCTTTTGTAAAAATCCATATGACCAACAAAACAACCTATGGCTCCTAAATTGAAAAAGGTAATATTAGGTCTCTTGACGGTGGGGTCATAGTGCATCTCTAGAGCCTTTTCAAAGTATTCGGGTTCCACAATATGTTCAAACTCTCGTGCAACTTTCACTTTTGAAGTGTTGGGACCATAAATAATTTCGAGTGGTTGTTCATCATCAAAATGTTTCAAGAAAGTCTGCTGACGAGTTTTTGCATCCTTTACTGTGAGCATAAAGCATTTGTACTCATATTTTTCTGTCTTGTTTATTCCTGGTTTACGAAATGATTCCACAAGAATATATATCACTAATGAAAGTAGTATGACAAACAAAAACATACCTACTTAAACGAGAGAAAATATATACCAACAAGAATGAACGCCATAGATGTATGTGGTCTGTTGGGATCCGCTTTCATCGTTGTTATGTTCATACCCGAAATTAACCATGTGTACAAAAATCGAGATGCAAAAGCTATAAATTACCACTTCCTACATTTGAACTTGGCTGCGAGTGTTCTGTCCCTCGTATACTCATTCCATTACAATGTCGTACCTATGACCATTACAAATGTTGCCGCTAGTCTTTTCACCTTTCTCATGTACTACTTCAAATATATATACGAGGTTAAAGAAATGAATCAAATTACTGATATAGTAGCCGAGGCTCCGGCTCCTATGGTGTAGTTGGTCAACACTGTGGACTTTGAATCCACCACCCCAAGTTCGAATCTTGGTAGGAGCTCGTTCCGGATCATATGTGGGAGACTTGTAAGACTGTTCACCTTAAGAGGCTCCCAGAACAAGCATATGTGATGGACCCTTACCCTCTCTTAGCTCAGTTGGTAGAGCAGTGGACTGTAGTTCCAAGGGTCACCTGTTCGAATCAGGTAGAGAGGACCATTCCTCTGTAGCTCAGTTGGTAGAGCGACAGGCTGTTAACCTGTAGGTCATCGGTTCAAACCCGGTCGGAGGAGAACTGTTGTTTTTACAATGTGTTATATCCACATTGTAAAAATAACTTAAAAACACAAATCTTATCATTAGTAATGACCACTATTGCTAATTTATTGATTTCACCAGTCGTATCCCTAAAGAAGAGATTCGGGCGTCGCGTGGCGTCATCCACTCTAGATGCCCCACCACCCCCGGTTGATACCACAAAGCAATGGGACTTTGGTAGTTACTGTTGGAAAGTTACAGTCAAGTCCAAAGATAGAGAAAGTGGTAAACTCGACAAAACCTTCATTGGATACAGTCAGAATATGAATATCGCAGAGAGGACCAAAGGTGCTTGTGATAGATTTAAGAAGTCGGGGACAGTTTGTGGAGAACCAGAGCTGGCTATGAAAGGTGGTGAATGCGATGAAGTCATCTTCATGAAAAAGACCCCAGATGGACCACTGATCCCGGTTAGTGTCTCACCTTTTTAATCACTGCTATATATAAGTATGAGTAATTTCATCAAGACAGGAAATCAAGTTGGTAAAGGGATTGCGACATTGAACATGGCAATGGCTGTGTGTATTGCAATGTCTCTATCCTCATGTGGTTCTTTTCTTCTTTTAAAAAAACGTAAACACTCTGAAATTGCTGAAGGAGTAGTTACACAATCAGAATGTACTTCACTCCCAGGTAAAGATGGAAAAGTCCTATATGCTTGTGAAATCGAATATGAATACACTGTAGGTGACAAAAAGTACACAAAAAATACAAATATGGAAAAATATAAAAGATATCGAGATGGTGACAAAGTAAAAATTTTCTATGATCCCTCAAATCCTGATGATAATGAAGTTGATGGAATCAATCAAAATATGATTGGTTTTGGTCTAATCGGTGGAGGGTTTTTCATTGTGATGATTGCCACTGTGGGGTACCTCATCGCAACAAAGATAAAGGGTGGTGGTACAGCCTTGACAGCTATGACTGCTTTATCAGCTTTTAGGAGGTGATTTATGAAATGTAGTACTGAAAGATAATTTATGCATATTTATATCTTTTAGTTTCAACTCTTTGCCGTAAATATCACCATCGAAATCATGAATATGCACTTCACATTGATTGGTACTTCTTACTAATGTACCCTTTCCATAATTTGTAGTGCATGAATAGAACCCTTGTTCTTTGACCTTGGGTGGACACTTTGAAATATTTGCCGTTTTCCAGTCAACTTCTTTTGAAATCCCTTTTCCATGTACAACTTTGTCTGAATGATCCCATGGTCCACTGATATGATTCACCTTTATAAGTATCAAAATAATTACAACAATTGCTGTGATTAGATACCACATATACTATATGGTACTATTAATTTTCTCTGTGTGTATATTTTGATATATTGTTTATCAAAAAGTTATTTACCATATCACCTATAAAATTCATAGGTCTGACAATATCACAAAACAAAATGACTCTGTATTTGTTTGTGTTATTCTCAACATAATGTAAATATGAATCGTCTAATAAAATTACTTCACCGTCTCTCCAACTATAGGACTTTCCATCTAAATTTATGAAACAGTCATCACTGTTTGGTGTTATCAAACCCATATGTAGTCGTATACAACCACTATACGGACCCTTATGTGGAACTATTTTAGCACCTGGTTTCAATACTGATATCATAGCTGTCTGAATATTTGGCATTGACCGAATTATATCTGTAGTTTTGGGACAAAGATTCGCTCCTATGGGATCTATTTTATTGAACCATTTCAGATAGAGTCTTGTCCAATCGGTTTTAGATTTACCCAAACCCATAAAAAATAAATCATTATTTATTGTGTTGAAATTTTTATATATATTTTTTATTTCATTTTGAATTATTTTGAAATTCATTTTGATAAGTATAGCCTCATTCAATATTGTTAAGTCATGATAATAAGGTTCGATTGGTATTCTAGAAGTTGCCCTAAATATCATATTTGAAATAAATAAGATAAGTAGTATAAACCTCATACCTATACATATACGAGAATTAAAATTTGTCACTCGGTTTATCAGCACCTATATATACTGGTGGTGCTTCAAGTATCTCAATCTCAAGCTTACCCTCTTGAGTCTGAGATGGTGTTACATATGCTATACGGCAGTCATTCGCTCTTAGTACAGGATTACCTGTTTGAACTGGAACAACAACTGGTTTACAAAGAAGTGCAAACATTTTAATATATAGTAATATTTATTTATCCATGTTCAAACCACGTATTTATAGTGTATCTAGAAGTACCGTCAATAAGATCAGTTGTACCATGTACATGTGTCCAATACGGTGGAAAAAGTATAGCATCACCCGCCCCTACTTTCATTTTAAAATTATCAAACTCTGGGAAGTGTAGTTCACCTCCTTTGAAATTGTCATTAAGACCGAGTATAACTGAAAACATACGAATATGTTTTGAGCTTAGATTGGTATCACTGATTGGGCCATCTCTATGTAATGTAGTTTTTCCATAGATGTGTCTAAATTGAATTACGTCTTTATTTATCACACTTTTTACACCAAAATATTTAGACATATAGTCACGAATATATTCTAATGCATTCATTGTAATACTTTCAATTTCATCTCTATTATTGAAATCCTTTAGATCACAACTGTTAGCTAATACATTATGATTATTGGAATATGTTTCTTTTATATGATGATGTTCATCTATCCCATCTCTTATCATTTTCAATTGTCTTTCAGAGAATAAATTTTTGAAAATGTATATTTTTGCCCCAATCCCATCAATCGTAATTTCACCGGCAAACCTCATCGTCGTATATCAAAATAAAATTTTTCTTTTAAACTTCTTCAATTCCACCGATGTATTTAACATTTTTATTAATTTTACGTAATAAATTCTTGTTTTCTAGATACGCCATGTGCGTACCCATAGCGTAAACACAATCCTTTGTGATATTAATCGCTAAATATTGTGTGCTATTTTCAAAACAGATATCAGCTCTAGACTGTATACGATCAGGAGTGTCTATCATACAATCGAGTATAATATCTAATGGACCCATACTCCTAACAAGTGATTCTAAAGTATCTTCAGGATCTTTAGCCTTCATCGGAAGTATTGTGATTATTTGACGTGGTCTATCCATGTCAGTAATCATCGATTTTGCACTTTTATAATTAGTTGATATATGGAAATTGTCAATTTGTTTCAAATCGGCTCCTATTTTGATTCCTATTTTATGTAAAACACTCGGTAAAACGATTCCGATTGACATATTGTAATTCTATAATTATCATATATTTTAAGTTCGTTGTCTAACATCCACCCATCCTTGAATACTTACATCACTCTCTTCACACCAAGGATAAATACTATCCTCATCTCCTATGAAATTAAGGGCGCGTACACCATTTTCGATACATTTATCACATATAGCCTTGTTATCATCAATGAGTAAACCTATATTAAGTGCGCGACATATATCCGCCTTGTGTATTTCATTCGGTGTATAACTGTTTGTAAGTATGACATCATCAAATATACCTGGAAAGTATGTATCTATCCACGCTTCTGTTTCTTCTCGGGCAATATCTTGACGTCCGGTGAGTACATACATTTTATCATAACGCTTTTTAAGATTGAACATAGCTTTCTGAGATCCTTGGATAGGTGTGAGATCCATGAAGTCCTTGGATTGGTAAAATTCGTGAACCATTTTTTGTGAAGTTGGTTCATCTACTTCAAATATTTCGCGGTACACGTATCTATATTTGGGTTTACTCCATAATTTGTGAACTTGACGGTGGTGGTTTGCCATGGGAAAGAGGAATTTTACTAAGACTTCATCGATATCAATTGCGACCCTGTTCATTTATTTATTACAAACATTATTCATAATCTCTAATCACAACACCCACGGGAAAACGTGGAACACCAATCGCGGTAAGGTTTTGAAAACGTACAGTCAGCATCTTTCCGATGTACTTCTTGTGGTTCTTGTAGTCCTCCTCACGTTGGATGATGGTACCCTCAGGTCTGACATTGAATTGCTGACCATCTTGGGTTTTACAGACCCAAACAACTGCGTCTGCGTCACGACCGTGACCAGTCTTGGCACCAGTGATTTCATATTCCTCGGTCTGGAAATCCTTGTGCTTGAGGAGATAGTTGCTTCGCTGACCAACCTCATAGACACTGAAGCGATCGCGAATCATGGTACCTTCATGTCCTTCTTCAACATGCTTCTCATGCATGAGAGGAAAATCCTTCTTGGATTTTACGAGCGTCGTTTTGACATATTCGTAATGAGGATTGTAGATAGAATCCTTGACATACTCCCAGCGTTGCTCGAAGGTCATCTTATCCCTGGCAAGGGCTTCAGCTTTGAGATCAAAAAAATCGAACACGTGGAACTTGAGCTTCAGAGGGTCAGTCTTGAAAGTGCTCGTAAGTTCCTCAAAGCTGAGGTTAGGGTCAAAGGCTTCACCATCAACGTATTGACCCGGTTCAAGACCCTTACCAAGAACCTCGGTTCCAGGGATGATCTTTCCAGTTCTTGAGATGCCACCATCCTTGGAGACAAGTAGGCGAACACCATCAAGTTTAGGTTGGACGTAGAACGGCTCAGAGATGTATTTCTGGCGATCTTCCCACTTGTTGGCGAGCATAGGCAACACTTGGTTGCACTTGGTATGCTCATTGTTCCACATGGTTTGGGCTCTCTTGAGAGCCTTTTCATAACCAGTCTTGACGTTGGTTCGTGACTCAGAAAACTTGTCACTCCCCACGATACCAGAGATCTTCACGATATCCGCAGTTCCATCCTTCAAGTCTTCAACCTTGATGTCAATGTAGCGGTCGCGGTTGTGTTTGTCTTGTTTGATAAGGCGTTCCATTATAGGAGTAATTAATTTCTCAACTTTAAATAGATGTCTGGATTACCAGTTGTTAATTACGCTAGAATGGAACGACTTAGGCCTCCAGAAAGCACGACGTTGCCTTTAAATTTAAACACGTTTTGTATAATATTTATAATTCTATGTGTACTAGCTCTATATCGACGCTCGGTTACACTTACTCAAGAGCGTGGACGATTCCATACTTGAGACAGTCTTTTGGGGAGAGGTAAATATCTTTTTTCATAAGCTTATTTAGCTTTTTCTCAGGAATCTTGGTCTTTTCGAGATACATCTTCTTCAAATTTTTCATAAACTTATCCGTTGATTTCAGCTCATGTTTAAGTTCCTGAAAATTACCCCATAATTCTGTAGAAATTTGATGAATGAGGACGTATGCATTTTTCCCCATAAGTCTCTCAGAACCTCCAAGCAACATGAACGTCGCGGCACTACAACAAGAACCTTGGGCGATGGTAACAATCTTTACACGAGATGATTCGAGAGTGTTCATCATTGTCATACCAGCAAAGATGTCTCCACCTTCACTCATGATATGAACCCTAATTAGGGGTTCATACCCAAAGAGTTCAGCTTTCTTTTTAAGAAGTTCGATCTCCAATTTTTTAAATTTTTCAACGAAGTCAAGGGCATTTTCCCGATCGACATCAGCATAGAAGAGAATTTCGTTCCCAATAACCTTAACATATTCTTCAGTTTCAGTTTCAGGTTCTTCCTTCGTAGACATTCTTCAAAGCTTTCTTTACTTTTGTTACTTCTCTTGATTTTAAGCCACTTCCAACAGCCAAATGATTAATGACGTCGAAGTCTTGAGGTGTGATTTCATATTCTACCAAGTTACTTAGGTCTCCTTTCTCTGCATATTTCTTCAAAAGACATAATTCTTCAACCCCCAATCCCATTCTCGATTTTTTCTTAATTTCCTCAAATTTACCCTTTCTCATTTTGTAATTACCAAGTTTAGTCCAACAACTCCCAGGTCTAATTTTATCCTTCACGAGAGGTTCACCTAAACACTTCTTTGGTATCGTGAGGGCGTGTAATACAAAATAAGGCATGAGACTCCAATTACCATATTTGTATATATGACTGTCGTAGTAATCAGCTGTAGAAAATGATTCTGTAATTTTTAAAACATTTACACCATTCGAATTAATGTAATTCTCTTGGAAGATGTCCCACATATGTCCATGTTCGTGTATACTATCATGGATAGGTATAGGATTAGGATCTGACAGTACTTCAGCAATAAATTCTTTAGGTGTTTTGAAAATATCCATTTGATCATATCCGTCGAGATAAGTGAAAAAGATTCGAATATTACCATTACATCTATACGCCGCATTCTCAGCCTTGGGACCCTTATCTTCTGTAAGTGTGAGTAATGTATCTGGTTTGTGTCTAGGGATAAACACGGTTTCAAAGTTTGGATACATACACATGTTTACAGAAGTCACCAATAATGAACCACGAGTCAGAGGGACACCATCCGAAACTTGTTCTATGATAGATTTAAACACCGGATCATAGTCTTCAATAAATACATGCTTTGTAGAAGGTTTAATAAATGTCAGAAACGGTGATTTACTTTTCAGATGATCGGTTCGTAGTTCAACATGATTTAAACCTTTCAATACTTCTTCGAGAATATACGATTTCCCAACACCATACCCCCCACATATGAATACATTCTTTCTTTCATCTAGATACTTACGAATGAGTTTGATCTGTTTCGTGTGAATTGTTGTCACGGTATTTATCTCTTCTTTTTTTTGCTCGATTACTTTAATGAAAGAGTCCATTGATGATCTTACTAATCAGGCCATAGATTTAGTGCTTGAAAATGACGCACTACATAAACGTATCGTAGAACCTTTAAAAAGGAAAATTTTACCATACGTTGCATGTGGAGTTCTTACCAATGTGGTTATGTTTATTCTTTTGGCGTACCTTGCTCGACGTCTGTCTCTTCTTCCTCTATCTCCTCAACTTCGTCTAGATTAGATTCTTCACTAGCTTCACTTGGTGGTGGTGTTTTCGATTTAGAAAGAAATTTACCGACACGCTCGAGGGGTGTATTTTTAGTTATAGCTTCAATTGGCTCAACAGTCTTGGGAAGTTTGAGAATTGGAATTGAACGCACATTAAGAATTTCAGGTTTTGTAAAAATATTATCGAGTGGATAATCTTTATCAAAATCTGTCATTATTTGTTTAGGAATTGATGGAGATTGTTCGAGGAGTCTGTCATATTCAGTCTTACAGTCCTCAACAAATTTCAAACCATCCTTCTTACGTTCATCACGTGATATCGCTAACATGAGTCGAATATTTCTAGATAATAGACCATGAGCTAACGCAGCAGTTCGGTGATTTTCCATTAATTCATTAATTTTTAAAAATTGCATAATCGTCGCGATTAACCCTGCAATTAAATTCAAACCACCTATAACCGATGGTGCAGCGGGTTGAATACTGGGGGGGAGTGTAGATTGTGCAAAGTTAGCTGTTCCTGTAATAGTCGAAAGTACAATGACGGGTAAGGTAAATTTCATACTCAGGTCTTTATAGAGTAAATATGATCTATGATGCATAAACCTATAACACGCACAGGCCTCACCCCATTGTCGTAATATAATTTCGTGCTGATCATTCCATACAATTTTTTCTTTTACCATTGTATATAGTAAATGAATATAATTTTTGCACTACATGTTATTTTTTTACTCATGATTTTGATAGTACCTTTTACAAATAATCGTAGAAATCTTGAGTTTTACTCGATGGTTATACCATTCATTTTTTATCATTGGTCGGTGAACGACGATACATGCGCATTGACCCAAGCGGAGATTGCAATGACTGGTAAATCTAAGGATGAAACTTTTATGGGTAGGCTAGTAGGTCCAATTTACAAAATGGAAGAGAATGATGTAAATAAGATGACGAAGACTATGTTTTTCGCACTTTGGGCATTTGTTCAGTATAGATTGGGTGTTTTCGACACGTTCTTTGATGAACTAAAGGTAACACTCAAAGGTAAAACTACTTCTTCTTGACGAGTTCTTGAACTTGTTTCATAAAATTACGATTCCTTTGAATCCTGGGGTCGGCAGCAATTAAACGAAGAAGAGCTGCTGTAGGTATAACAGGTTTGTTACCATTGGATTTAGGAGTCTTTTTTAATTTCGTCTTTGCGTTCTGGAGTTGTTTAGCTGTTGGCATATAATATAACATAGAAAATTATATCGTTAGCCATGTATTAATAGTGTATCTAAAAGTGTTATTTTTTAGATCTTCTGTATAATGTGGATGAGTCCAATGAGGGGGAAATGCAATAGCTTCACCCTGCTCTAATTTTGTTTTGAAATTTTGACACGGAAATACAATTTCTCCTCCATCATAATCACCGTTTAATGCTATTATTACAGAAAGAGTTCTGATTTCTTTTACCGTTACAGAATAATCTGGATCCGACAGGTTACTTATAGGAGAGTCACAATGTAATCGTGTTGGTCCGTATATTTTTCTCATATTTATTGCTTCATGATTATACTCATTATAAGTACCAAATGTAATAAAATATTTGTTCTTAACAAAATTACCAATATCTATTAATTTTGAAGAGATGGATTTAAAAAATGGATCACCAAAGAAAATCTCCCCTTCATATGCTTGTACATTTTGCCCCTCGCCCACTACTAAACGATCTTTCGCATTTTTTTTTATATGTTCGACCAGTTTATTACACATATCTTCCGAAAAAATATTACTGAACAAATATATATCATTAGATGGTCTTAACGAGCATTTACTTAATTCTTCTTCACGGGATAACTTTACTAACATAGTTACCTATTTAAGTATTATTATCTTTAAGATATCTAAACTTGTCGAATATATGAGTTGTAACTTTGAAGTTAAAATACACAATCATACAAAAAGCATCCGCTATATCATGTTTTCTTTCGTATGGAATCTCGTCATTTAGATATTTTTCAGCTATTAGTACGGTTCTCTCTTTTCGCTCTTCATAATCCAAGTGTCTCATACCAAAATGCATATGCATGCTCACAGGTGAAATTAAAGTAACCTTATCTTTGAACATGTAGTTTAATAGAATCTCAATATTTGTGAAACCCCCGGGTGGTTGTCTCTCTATAAGTATTTTATCAGCTGAATCAAATATATCTTGATGATCTTCGACAAATAAAGGGATGAGATCAACAAAGTCATTTGTGTGTATATACTTGTAGTCCTCGAGACTTACCTTTTTCATGTACTTCACATCAATTTTTGGGCTATCTTCAAACTCGGCAAGAACTAGACCCATATTGTGATAGCCAATATCTATCGCCAACACCTTCATGCCTTTATGTAAAAGATTTTCCTTAACTATATTTTACCATAAATGGTAATTGTTCCGAAACTTCTTCAAGTTTTATTGCGAGTGTAACACGCAACATATCGGAGAGACGGGATGGAGCCATACCACGATGAATCATATTCGATTTAAAAAGTAATCCCCTTTTTATATACGGTTCTATGTTAATTATTTTCGTACCTAGTTTAATTTGTGTAAATCCACCAATAATATCAACATTTTCTTCCGTGATAGGACTCACGTATATCAAGAATGTATATACATTCTCTTTTATATCGTCTATATGAAATTCACCATCTTGACCGAATGTTTGACCATTTGCATGGAATCTTAATGTTTTATATTTTTTACCAGACAATTTTTCAATTTTAGTCACTAATTGTTTACAAAGGGGGTCTTCTTCACTCATTAATGCCTTCCATGCATATACGGCACTCAGGTCATGAGACTTAGAATCATGTTTCCATGATGAGTTGTCAATAGCACGGCAAACATCTTCTAGCTCATCATCGTTGATGAAATTATCTATAATGGTTATATCCTTCATATATCAATGTAAAACATTTTCCTTAACTATATTTTACCATAAATGGAAGTTCATTTGACGTATCTACAAATTTTAATGCAATTGAAATACGAGTTAAACCTGGGACCAAAGGTGCATAAGCTTGGTGTGGTATATACCCTTTGAATAGTACAGCTCTTTTTGTGAACGGTTCAATCCTAGTAATTTCTTTAGTTTTCAATTCTAAGTATCCACCAGTATTATCATAGTTTTCAGGTGTAATATCACCTATATATATTAAAAGTGTATAATAATTCGGTCTATCATCATCTAAGTGTATCTGACCGTCTTGACCATATTCTCGGCGATTTAAATAAACTCGTTCTAATTCGAAATTTGTATTCGTACATTTGTCTATTCTATTTTTAATTTTCAAAATGAAATTTTCTGCAGAAGGGATAATACTTTCCATACTAAATACCCATTTCCACTTGGGTGTGAGGTTAACTAGAATTTTTTTATAAGCGTTATCTGAATTGACAAAATACCATTGTCTATTATAGTATGGATTTCCATAATATTTATTATTTAAACTGAGTGATTGTTCACCAATGAATTGTCTAGCTTCTTCTAACTCTTCATCGTTGATGAAATTCTCAAAAATAGTTATATCCTTCATATATTCATATCAAACATTTTCCTTAAGTATAGTATATGAAGAATAGACAAAAGACTCAGTTGTTAGTGGTGGCCATTGTCGCACTTATCGCGGTTGTAGGCTATATGTTCTACAATCCCCAGGTTGTCGAAGTCCCAGTAGAAGTGGCTGTTCCAGTACCCGTACGTCCAGTACCTACTCGTCGTGGTCACACCCAAGAACCCGAATTTAGGGGTCCACCCATCAAACAATACAAGCCTGGTCACATGCAACAAATGGGTCTAATCACGAATGGTGATGAGACTCTCCCCCTATATGGTAAGGAGGTACGTGGTCGCCGTGATCGCTACAATTACTACACCACCACTGGAGGTGAAAACTTATACCCAGTGTCAGTCTCCCACAATGCGAGGGACTGCATGGAAGACATTGGATGCCAAGAGCTATATGGAAATGAAACAGTCACCGTAATGGGAAAGACTGGTTCATTCACTGTAAATATGTACAGGACTGATGATTTTTTCTAATTTAACGTTTCTGTATATCTTTTGCGACAGTAGTTGTTGAAGATATGCAAGACAAACAACAACAAGCTGCCATCAACCCAGTTTGTGGTACTAGGGGCATCTGTAAAATGGTTGTGGTGCCACTACCTGTAATAAATATACATATGATTAGGCATATGAGAGCCCCAATATGCATAGGTTCATCACTTGAATGTATCATCTACTATAAATAACGATTTTTATTGCTCAGCTGGAGTCTCCTGACTCTTTTTGACACGTTTCTGTACGTCATTTATAAGTGAACTTGTTTGACTGGAAGAACAGCATGCTGAAAGAGCACAAGCTGCTAATATAGGTGGTGATTTTACGGGTATCTTCATCATACCCATAAGGCCCATCACTGAACAAAGCAAGCATGCAATTGTGAAACCTAACTGGCTATTACCCATGGGTTCACCCGAGGTTTTGAAGAGGTCTCCTAACATCTTTACTATAGCTCAACAAAAATTATTTCGTAAATTAGAAATCATATCATATTCTCTAGTTAGAAATCCACTATTTCTACTAAGTTTTACCTTTGCCCTTAATAATTCAACTACTGTGTCCTCATCGAGATGTTTAAGAAAATCCACCTTCGCCTCGATATCGTCAAGTTGATGAGATTCTTTTTTTCCCTGTACATACGGCCACGTATGTTTTCGTAATGACGCAAGTTCTTCTTCGAGTTTTCTAATTCTTGGAAGAAGTACCTTACTAATCATAATTTTTAATTCAAATACATCAGTCATCTTACCCTAGGTGCGTTTTTTATCTTTATACACAATAAGATGTCACTCCCACAAGGTAAGCGTGAATTTATAAGAAAGTTAGTAGCGGGTTTAGATAATCTAATGGAAATTACACAAATTGCAAATCAAATTGGAATTAGCCCAAGAAACGAAATAGAAGAATTTATAAAAAAACATTTTCTTGTTCAAACTGATACGGGTGAATATAGTGTAAACAAGGTTGCATTCCGTATGGGTGTACAGACCCTAGATTTTGATATATTATCCAAAGTATTGATGCATCTAGACAAATTAAAAATTAAACTTAAAAATGTATTTGATAGGGCGAATCTAAACCCACTCTATTTCGATCAGGAAGGTATGTTATACGCCAGACTTATTGAGACGGGTGATCTGAAGACTTTTCTTGATCTGATTTTATATTGATTTAATAATCTCAATGAACAGTATATGCAGTATTTAGAATTGAAAAACAAGGCACCCTTGTTTTTTTACTGTCGACCAGCTACCCGTTCTGAAGAACCTGCAACGGGTGACGGACGAAGTCTTACTGAACGTGGTGTAGGTGGGCAGCACACCCCCCTCATAGGCGCCTACCAACCCGTGTGGTACCTCACCCAACCTGGTCGGTGGGTGCCCCTCCCCCATCTCCTCCACGACCACCCTACAGACCTTCCTCTCACTCCTCCGCTATGCTTGTCTTGGTGGCCGCGCGAGAAGCTTATATATTAGAATAAATAATCTCAACCAAGAGTATATGCAGTATCTTGAATTAAAAAACAAGGCCAAGAAGCAAGGTCTTCGGGTCACCAAAACTGTCAAGGGTAAACGTGTGAAGCTCACAGCTAGGGAACTTCGCACCAAAATTAGGATGAACTTTGATAACAGTGTGAAAAATGCACAGAGAGTTATCAGAGTGTGTCAAACTATAGTTGCTCCAACCGTGGTTCGTGCGGGTATTCCCCCACCACCACCACCTCCTCCACCACCCCAACGGCGACCAGTCGTAAACGCTCGACGCGCTAAACTTATGGCTGAGCTTAAAAATGTCCTCAAAAAGAAGGGAATGGCGGCCTAAATTATAATCTATGTACATTATAATATGGCCGCCATTGCTGCTGTCGTAGGACTTTGCTGTTGTTCTTCTTTATCTGCTGCAGGAGGCTGGTTTGGTGGGTTTATCTCAGGAACCAAACCTCATTTTATTAAAACCGTAAAAATTTCTGAAATGGCAGATATCGTGAAAGGTTTGAAAACATACAAAGAAGACGACAAAGAATATAAGAAAAAAGCTGTGGATGAGGCTGAGAAAGAGAACGTTATTGATTTAAATGATGAACAAAAACTCGAATTAGTGAGAATACTTAAGATTGGTGCGGAGAACCTTCGCGCTGGCGCACACGGTGGGATATGTGATAAAGTAAAGGAAATATTTGGCAGTATAGAGGAAAACAAATATCAACCCATTTTCAAGAAATATCCAGATGACATTTTTACACTCAGTGGTTCAAAACGTAAAAATGAAGTATTTGAAGAAGAGATTGGATTAGATGATAACTTTACTAAAGGTGATATGGACGAAGGAATAAAACTGTGTCTAACATCAGACGAAGATTTTGAAAAGACGGACTTTGAATTCAAACTAAATTAATCCCAAAACGTTTCTTCATGAATTTCTCAACACCCTGAAACGTAGGAAAACTCCAGAGGTACCAACGGGACCAAAAACCGGCCCCGCTGATACCGCTCATCTTCCAATTCTCTTTGTCGCTCCGATCGACATTTAACATTTTTGTTTGGATCTTCTTGGGATCTCGTTCTTCTATGGTTTGTCTGGGTACATGACCCCCATGACGCAACACATAGGAACGCATACGTGAAGGATTCTTGTGTTTGGTGTAGTCGGAGTATCCACTGGCACCAAAGTCAACAGTCCTGCCGTCTTCTAATGTCGCCCTGAACTTCTTTTTAGGGTTAGGGCTACGAATAATTTTGACGCGCATACTTATATTTTACTGAGATTTTTTAGTTGCCGCAGCAGCTGTACCCCTCCTTCTTAGCTTGGGGAAGGAAGAAGAGCTTTTCGGGGCCACGCTGGACACGGTACATGTGGTCATACATGTGGAGGAGGCCAACGGTCAGCGCAAGGCTGGCAACGACGACACCGTTCATCTTACGCGCGGTGAAGGCATAGGCCGCAATGAGACCGACGAGCACCATCTGGACGATGGTAAGCTGGGGGAGAGCGGGCATGGAGAAGCGAGACTCGGTGGTCGCAACCTCCTCGGTGGGCTTGGGCTCGGCATACTTAGAGTGGGGGTATCCGGGCATTTTTATTATCTACTGAGAAAATAATGTGGCGGTTTATGTTTGTGCCCATACTGATGGTCCTGTATGATTATGTAAAACCACCTATAGACCACCTCTATTTTTCAAATCTACATCGACCACTCCTTGGTATACAAAATACATTCAGGGAAATAGTTAAGTGTCTACCAGAGTATGATGTAAAGAATTATCCAGGTCTTCTTCTACTGAAACTCCATTATCCCAAATTACGTGAAGAGTTTGAAAAAGTTTCACCAACTCTAGAAAAGACGTGGTACCATGATACTAACCCATGGTTTGAAAAGAATGATGGATACTATTTTTATAAAGCTGAACAATTCCCACTCCTAAATAGTCTCATTCGTCAAATACCATGTATAAATAGAGAGGGTGCTTCATTTGCGGTCATAGAGGGTCCCATGGTTTTACACCCACATCGTGCTGAATCAAATGAACTCCTACGATACCAGTTGACTATACATGGTGATGGAGATTGTAGCTTGTACACTGATAAAGGTCGGCACGTACACAAAGAGGGTGAAGATATCCTCTTTGACCACGCGAGATATCATGAACTGGCGAAAACCGGGGACGGTCGAAGGGTTGTACTCATCTTGGATATTCACAGGTGATTGAGACACACTGCTTCATACATATCACTCCCACCGATAAGTTCTAGGGTTTTGTCATTGACAATCCTCTTGGTAAAGGGACCTGGTGTTCCATCGTTACAATGCATACACAGTGCTGAAAGTTTAGTTACGTCACTTGCGAGAGGGATACAGTCGATGAGTTCACCAAATTTTCTTTGAAAACAGTCTCCATCAAGACCTGCGATAATAATCGATTTTTCTAGGTATAAACACATTTCTATGAATTTTTTGAGTCTGGGAAAGAATTGTGCTTCATCTATGGCTATGATATCAGCCCGTTCAAATTCATCAGTATCGATGATATCAAATAGGTCATACACTTTGTGGCAATTAAACTTAACATTGTCATGCGTTTTCAAAACTTCTTCAGGTGATCTGGTATCTTTCGCCGAGTTGACAATCATGACTTCCTTACCTATGACTTTTAGACGCTTAAGTCGACGGATAAGTTCGGAAGTTTTACCGGAAAACATATTCCCCATAATAATCGAAAGTCCCATCTCAACTAATTATTATAATATTGTATTTTTTATATGGGTGAACTTCACAAATGCATCTTCAATGGCCACAAGGGGTACTACAATCCTAGGACAGGTCGTGTCAGGTTCGGAAAATGCATCTATCCCAATATCGCTTCGGCTATAAAATATCTCAAGTAAAAAGTAAGATGCCTCTCACCGATGCTCAAATTGCTCGAAAAGTTGGGCAACTGCGTACAACAGAAGGTCAAATCTATGCACCCCTCAAATACTTCAGGGGGCTTGGGACTCTCAAGGAGGTTGAAACTCGTTACAAGAAGATGCTCAAAAAAGACTACACCAAGTTTAGAACAGACGAAGGACAAAAGACAAAGACTTCCTCCTACACCCAAAAGTTTAGGAAAAAGTATGGACCAGAGATCAAGTCTCTCCCTGAAATTGCTAAGGCTACTGGCATTCCTCTAAAGACCGTGAAGACCATCTACAATAGGGGACTCGCTGCGTGGAGAACCGGGCATCGTCCGGGAGCCTCTCCACAAGCGTGGGGGTATGCTAGGGTGCACAGCTTCGCCACTAAGGGGAAGACGTACTACACGGCTGATAAGGATCTTCGATAATAGTTTTCTCTTATAGTTTCAAAATTAAATTTCCAACAAAATAAACATATACATTTTTTACTACCACCTATATGTAACGGTGATCTTAATTTATAATACCCAAACACAAAGTCGGTACCTCCCTGGCTGTCGATAAAAAGTTCCTTTTTACAATTGGAGCAGGGAGTTTCTGTGTTAATAGCTGGGATATTCCAACCTTCTGGTAAAGCACGGAAATTACATTCTTGTAACACATTACATGAAGGACAAATATAATCATCCCTCATGCAATATAAACACGCCTCTTTTGCATTCTTCAAATTTTGTCGTTTTTCTTTTAAAGTTCCTTTTAATTTATCGCGGTCACCATAAACATCCCATAAATTTTCAATGAGTGATAGGTTATTCATGGTAGAAATAGAACATTGAGTATTGAGTCTCAGAGGTGGTGCAGATTGTAATTCTGTGCCAGAGTTAGTTTTTTCTAAAAATTGTTTAGCATCAATCTCAAACCAAGGTTCGGGTGTTTCATCGCGAGTAGTTTTATGAGTATCACAAATTTCAAAAACGTACTTGAGTCTTCCGTTGTTTATAAGAGCTACATCAACAATACACTTTTCATTTACACGATACTCGGTGATAATTTCGTCACCTTCTTCATAGTTAATCAAGTGGTCGTAAGTTTCAAATATACCATAATTCACATGTTTTTCGGATACATTGATTCGACATTGACCATTTAGATTATTACACCCATTATTAGCATCACGATAGCTGCATTTAGTTACAACTTTTTTGATTTTTTTCTTCCTTAATAAATCAGCTATCATATGTTTAACCAGTTTGTGAATTTCACCTTCACCGGGGTGGTCGTAAAACTTACAATCTCGTTCACCCGATTTATGAGCAAAATGATGAATCCTGACATCACCTTTCTTTGGGATAACAGGCTCTCCACATCCTGGACATGTGTATTTCAGATCCTTTACAGCATTACAAGGTAGACAATACTCGCCATTAAGTAAAGCTCCAACGGGAAACTTAGTCATTTGTAATTACTAAAGCTTTATCTTTATCTTTATCTATGATCAGCCAACAAAATTCTGCGTTAAATACAAGATGGTTCACCTTGACCGAATACACGAAGAAATTCGTGTTTTAAACATAAAAGACGAAACCTTACTATCGTTTCGTGTTTTTGAGAATTTCAATAAAAGACTGGATCATTTTAAGACGATAAAGTTGGGTATGTTCCCAGACCGTCTTAAATTGACTGAGGAAGAAGAGGAAGAAAAGCGATATATTGATACATATTTCAAAATCTTAGGGGAGTTGTTTCCAGAATTAGAGGCTAAATGGCGGAGGAGATATTGTTAAAGAGTTGACACCTTTATGACACGGTTTACATAGTGATCTCAAGATACAATTATTTTCATGAAATTTATACCAAGCGTCGTTTATTTCTATATCTTCTTCTAAAAATGCGTCGGTTCTTGTATCTTTCGGTCTCCGAGCTCCATCATTTAACTCACATGATTTTCTAAATGTCATGGGTATGGGTTTTTTCCATATTTTTTCTAAAAATATTTCTGAAAGTCGTTTGAATGTAAGGGGGGGCTTGTGATCAACTTGTAGATCATCTATATGAAATGGTTTCTTACAAATGTCACATTCTGCTGGATTATTGTATTTGAAGTTTTGTATTTGGGGAAGAATTGTAGAACGCATAGCCCCCCGTTTTAGTTTATATTCTTGTGATTGTTGAGGTGTATCTATCGTTTTTTTACAGCATGTTTCTAAAGAAAACGAGTTTAATCCAAGACGATTTTTTATCCAGAATTCTTGATTTTTTTTATCATTTGCATTAATTCTAACTTCAATATCCATTATATCATCAAAGCGATCAGTATGATATTCTGGGTGACGTTTAATCATTATACAAATTTGTCTGTATATATCCGGTCGTGTATTTTTTAGTTTAAACGGACATGACCGAATATCAATAGAATTTATTATTTTTTTACGTTGTTCTTGTCTCCATTTGGCAGTTGTTTTTTGGTCAAGCCATTTATCTTCCGTAAAATCGTTATTTAAATTTTGATTATAACACGTAAGATCATTATAATCTTGGGAACTCATCCAACCACCTCCACGTATCGACATACCCTGCTTTGATAATCCCATTTAACAATCTTAAAGTTTTGGCTTTATACAGGTTTAGATGGACAGCCCCCGTGCCCTACGTTCATCACCTCGTTTCATGTCTATGACCAAGGATGAGAGGCGTCAGCGATCCCCTCCACCCGAGGAACGAATCTCTTGGAACGACTACTTCATGAAAGCTGCGACTTTGGCGTCGGTTCGGTCTCCATGTGAAAGACTAAAAGTGGGGTGTGTTCTAGTGAAGAACAATAGACTCATAAGTATGGGGTACAACGGATTCCTCGCCGGTACTGATCATAGATCTATCGTACGTTGGGGTCATGAACAGGCCACGATTCATGCAGAAATTAATGCCATCACCGATGCAGCGAAAAGAGGTGTCTCCATCGATGATACCGTTGCCTACATCACACACTATCCATGTATCAACTGTTTCAAAGCCCTTGCGAGTAGTGGGGTCAAAAAGATATATTACCAAGTTGATTACAAGAATAATCCAATCCTCGAAGAATTGGGCTACGGAATTTCGCTGATAAAGGTATAGGAATGATACTTCTTGACCAAATAGCACGTTACATATCCAAAGATATCATGTTACCTACACGGTGTTACGCGACTAAAAAGCAGCGCGTATCGGTAAAGGGGTGCTGTGATTGTAAGATTTTCTGTAAAAAACCACCAAAGGGTTCAGCACCTGCAGTAATATTAATAACTAATTCTAAGCCCTAACTACCTTATGTAAAAATAGCTATGGTCTTTAACGGTCATTAGGGAATTTATCTTATCTTCGGTGAGGTTCCTGGTAACATCAATAGCCATTGATATTCTCATATCACCGGTTGTATTTTTGTAAACGCCATGACACAAAGTAGGTGTAAAAAGTGACAACTCACCCACTTTGTTATCGTATTTTACACGGATTGGACCCAACTCTGGAAAATTGTAATACGTTCCAATAGTTGGATCTCCGTATAAAAATAGATTTCCAGTTGCCCCGTGACGTTCTATAAACACGGGGTTAGAACCCCCGAAATGTCTATGTTCTTTAATACCTTCACCTTGTCTAAGAATATTTGCCCAACATTGAAGAATACATGGACCAAATAATTTTTTCAACTTGGGCTCGAGAATAGTATTAATCTCAGGGACGTTAAGATAATTAAAAACGGTGTATCTCCCCGTTAGGGAATCGTTGGAAGTACCTGGATATATATCAGGACCAAGTCTTTTAACTGCATCTTCCAGAGAAAGGATCTTGTTAACAATAGTATCACATTCTTCTTGTGTCAGAAAGTCATACCTTTTTAGACTTTCCATTATAAAATATAATTACAAATTCTTTATCTTCATTTAAAGAAATCGTCCAAATAAAGAGTAATGGATCTTTCAAGTCTAACTAAAAAGGATCTTTCCAGGCTTCCCAAAAACCTTTTAAGTGTACTGCAAGATAAAGAACTCTCAATGCCTCAGAAAATGATGGCATTTAACATGTTCATACCAAATTTACCAGCTACTCCAGAACACGATAAGGCATACGACGACAACCTAGAGGTTGGTCGCAAGATTAAGCGTCTTGTGAAAGAGGGGAAGATTAGCATTAATGGGTTAGACAAGGACTTTAAACTAAACATAATTACCAACTCGCAGTAGCGACCTGATGACGCTGGTTTGCCTCCGGGTCAGCTTGTGCGGGGTCAAATACAATCTTGCGCTTCACTTGAGACGTTTCCTTTCGTTCCACGTGAGATGTTTTATTACCCGATGCATATGGGACAGAGGAATGGTGTAAACAGATGCGCACCTTGCCATCATCATTTCGCTTATAGCCAAATGTATATTCAACCTCTGAAATTTCACCAGTTGTGGCACACGTGAATTCATAGGTACCCATAGCGTGTGCCACTTCACCGTGACAGTCAATCTGGTGATTATTGAAGATCACCCTACTGAAACCCTTTTTGGCATTGATGGCGAACCCCTGATCTTCTTTGAAACCACTAATTACTGCATCGTGACCCACAAAGTAAGACATGGCATCGTTGGCGGTAGGACGAAACTGTTGCTCCACAGCTTTCGTGGGTTTGAAGAGTACGTTAGAGTGGTCATATCCATACAACTCACCCGCACGTTCACCTGCGAGACTCACGTAGTCACCACCCGAGAGAAATGAATTCGAGATGTCCACAATAGACTGCGCCCAGAAGTTCTGCGCCTCGATGACTTCACGTTCGGTCACATGGTTGATAAGTTGAGAGGCTTCATTTAGATCAGAAAAATCTTCCATAACCTGTGTCATTGGTGGACGCCTACGAGTAGTTGACGATTTACTAAATCCACGAGCTGCATTGATTTCTGTATCATATTGTTCCGGGTCGGTAAATACTCGAGTTCTAACGTTGCGTGTAAGTGGGGTCATAGAGGTGAGTGCGAAAGACATGTTTGGTATCTAATGCTTCTATTCTTTATCCTTCTTTTGACCTGGGCGAATAGCCCACTTATTCTCTTTGTTAAATTTTTCATAATCAATCTCTTCAATCTTAAATTTTTCCATGATGAACTTCTTTAGGGGATGAACACCCTTTTTGGAATCTTTGTTTTCTTCCTCGTTTGGGGGGCGACGCCTCCCTTCACCTGGAGCTTCAGCTGGTTCTACAAAATCATTCTTCTTGGCTTGGACACGGATATTGGGTCGTACGATATTAGGCTTTAGTGTAAACATTTTACTATGGGTAGACATTATCTTTTAATACATCTTCTCAAGTAACATTTGAACACGGGGACTACCAAACATTTTTAATAATTTAATCGCCTTTTCCTGATCCCAATAACTATATTTAAACCACCACTGTTGCTTATAACTATCCCATTCACAACCAAGTTCTTTTGCAATATCTTTTTGTTTAAAAGGGACAAATAGATATATATCCCATCCATTACGGGAACAGTATTTACATTCTAAACATTCTTCACGATAATCTTCACAATAACATGGTTTACTTGATGTTCCCAATGAAAATGGTCTAGATTCTCTTCTACAAGGTCCACACTCAGATGTAATACATGTACTTTTAGTTAAAATTTCGTTACACAAAGGACAATGTTTGAATGTATCATCAACATTAAATAAACTATCTAAAATTTCTGGTAGGATCCTCATTTATAACTTAATGTGTTTAACTTTTAATAGTGTATAATTCCATTGGCTGCGAGAGTCAGTTTTGCTGCAGTCATAGCGGTGAGACCGATCGCAATTTGGGGCCACTCCACCTTGAGTAGACGACCAGCGATTGTCATGGGCAGAATCCACGTGACGAGTTGGAGTTGTGCGTAGTTCATGAGGTCTTGACTTGGGAGTGCAGCCTGTACATGGGTCGAACGAACTGGGCGCCTAAGTGATATTTTCTTAGTTTGTAACTTAACAGGAGTTTTTTGAATGTGAATTGGTCTAGCGAGAGCTAACATTTTCTACATTTTTCAACAATCTAATCTTTAAACACCTAAGTGGAGCCCGACTCCCATAATAATCATTCAACATGTCTACTACCATGAACTCCCGTTCTATTACCGACTACATCCTCAAGCTCGAGAAGGAGAACTCCGAACTCCGTAAGGTTCGCGCCGTCCTCGGCGACATTGATTCTATTGAAGAGTCTCGAACCAAGATTGAGCAGCTCAAGAAGCTTCTCACAGAGGCCAATGAAGAGAAGGTCGATGCCCTCAACAAGCTCAACGACCTTGAGTACAAGTCTTCTCTGTACCATACGACCTCTCGTGTTACATCCAAGAGTTGCACTCCCAATCAAGGTCTTGTCAATCGTATGATTGATCTTGCCCGTGCCTCTAATGATTTCTACAAGACGGCGACTTACCAAAAGGCTGCAGATGTTATCTCAAATCTGGACTACGAGGTCCAAACTGGTGAGAGCCTGATGCATCTCCATGGTATTGGTAAGGGTATTGCTGCCAAGGTTGATGAGTACCTCGATGAGCAGGACTCCGACTATGAGGAGTCCGAGTGCTCCGACTCTGAGTCTATTGCATCCAATGATGAGGGATCTTTCGTTTCTGACACCGACGCCTCCTATGTGTCTGGGACTGAAGACGAGGAGTACTTTGTCTCTCACAATACAGGGCTCGCTGAAATGATCTATGAGTATGCTGACAGGGCTGAAGACAATTTCAAGCGCGATGCATACACCAAGGCTGGTGATACCATCTACAATCTTTCTTACAAGATCACCAGTGGTAAAGATGCTATGAAGCTTCGAGGTATTGGGAAGTCCATCGCTAAGAAGATTGACGACTACCTCAATATCAAGAAGGAACCCTCCATGAACGAGAAACTTGCCACGTGTTTTCTCAAACTTGGAAACCTTGAAGAGCCTGTTTACAAGTCTGAGGCATACTGGAATGCGGCTGAAAAGATCCGAGACCTCGATTATATTGTAATGAGTGGTGATGACGTCAGGCATCTCCGTGGTTTTGGACCCTCAATCTGTGACAAGATTGATGAATATATCAACACTGGAAGGATGCTGAGACTCG